>Ga0164313_10000087_pt1 | contig 56737 bp, 40 predicted proteins | sample GuaBasSedimGuay4_FD_113735 | JGI IMG/M metagenome (GOLD analysis project Ga0164313, IMG submission 113735) | Subseafloor sediment microbial communities from Guaymas Basin, Gulf of California, Mexico - Guay4, Core 4569-4, 0-3 cm | ecosystem: Environmental > Aquatic > Marine > Hydrothermal vents...
AGGGCGCGGTGACGGCGCCCATGGGCACGGCGCGCAGCTGACCGCCGCGGGCCAGCTGGCGCAGGGCGCCCAGGCTGGCCAGTCCCGGCAGCGTGAAGGCGCCGCTGGTGTCGCCTGCCTTCCAGCCGGGCAGACCCTCGGTCAGGGTGCGCGGTACGGCCAGCACCTCGAGCTCGCCGGCCAGCACGCCTGCGGCCTCGCGCTCCAGCGCCAGGGAAGGGGAGACCACCACGGCGCTGGGTGCGTTGGCTTCGCCGTCATCACCGCCGGTGGCGGCGGAGGCCAGGGCCGGCGGCAGGGCCGAGCGCAGGGCACCGGGGCCGCTGGCGTCCAGGGTCTGGCTGCTCGCCACGGCGCCCGCGTTGAGCTGGATCAGTTCGGGTGCCAGGGGCGGCCCGTCCAGCACCAGCACGCGCGCCGGCAAGTCGTCCGGCAGCGCGGCCAGGAAGGCCTGCTCGCGCTGCATGATCGTGCCCACGGTCAGGTCGGGGTTGTCGATCAGCTCGGCCACCAGGCCCCCGCGCTCGACGCTGATCACGGCGAAGCGCGCGCTGCCCTTCTGCTCGGCCTTGCCCAGCCGGGTGCTGGCGTGCAGCACCTCGGCGTCCGCTCCGAAGCCCTCGCCCGCCACGCGCTGCAGCGCGGCCTCGCGCTCCGCGGCGGGTTGCTTCGGCAGGCAGGTCTCGTGCAGGTGGACCGCGCTCGCGGGCAGCAGCAGGTGCAGCTCGTGGTCGATGTGTCCGCGCTCGAACAGCCACTGCACCGGCGTGCTGGCGGGCGCGCCCTGCTTGTGGCACTCGATGACCACGAAGCCCTGCTTGGTGAGCTCGGCCACGGTGGCCGTGAAGGCCGGGCCGTCGACCTCCAGCAGCACCACGCGCCGGGGGCCAGCGCCGCCCGACCCGCCCGGGCCAGCGCCGCCGCCGCTGCCTGACGCCGCAGCACCCGAAGCGCGGCCTGGAAGCCTGAGCCCCTTGGGCAGGCTCAGCCCCTTGGGCAGGCTCAGCCCCTTGGGCAGACTCAGCCCGCTGGGCAGCTTGAGCCCCTTGGGCAGCTTGAAACCCTTGGGCAGGGTGACGGACATAGAAGCGGCTCTCACGTCATGGGCGGGGGGCAGAGGGGCCCCGCTTTGGACCGCATGACCTATCGGGCGCCCGCGGGCATCGGCTGAAGTCGATCTGGGGCTCAGAGGCCACGGCCTTCGGTCCGCGCCTGGCGCTGCTTATGCTCAGCCGGCACCTCGCCCGTGGAGCCCCGCCGATGGCCCGAATGACCCCGCTGCTGGCCCTGTGGGCCCTCGCCTGCCTGTCGGGCTGTGGGGGCGAGGCGTCCGGCCCGCGGCCGCCCAACCTGCTGCTGATCTCGCTCGACACGCTGCGGGCCGATCATCTGGGCTGCTACGGCTACGAGCGTCCCACCAGCCCGGTCCTGGACGCCCTGGCGGCCCGCTCGGTGCGCTTCGCCGCCGCCTCGAGCCACTCTCCCAAGACCGGGCCCTCGCACATGAGCATCCTGACCGGGCTGCTGCCCGATGCCCACGGCGTGCCCAACCTGGGGGACGAGGGCAACCGGCGCCTGTCGCCCCACGTGCCCACCTTGGCGCAGCTGTTGGCCGAGGCGGGCTGGCGCACGGGCGCCTGGCACGGCGGGGGGCACCTCTCGGAGCAGCTGGGCTTTGCGGCGGGCTTCGAGCAGTTCGAGGGGCCCGGCGGCGTGGTCACCAACGTGGACGCCGCCCTGGACGCCATGCAGCGCTGGGCCGATGAGCCCTGGTTCCTGTTTGTGCATACCTACGAGATCCACGACCCGTACCTGCCGCCGGAGCCGTTCCGCGGTCAGTTCATCGACGACGATTACGAGGGCCGCGTGACCTACACGCGCGAGGGCCTCAAGAGCGCCACCGGCAACGACTGGGAGCAGCAGCACGAGCTGTTCTGGCTGCGCGTCGACCGGGCGAGCGAGGACGACACGGCGCGGCTGATCGACCTCTACGACGCGGGCATCGCCTTCACCGATCAACAGGTGGGGCGTCTGCTGGAGGGGCTGGCGCAGCAGGGGCTCGACGACGAGACCATCGTGGTGCTGCTCTCCGACCACGGCGAGCAGTTCAACGAGCACGGCGACTACCTGCACAACGCCGTCTACGAGGAGCTGCTGCACGTGCCGCTGATCGTCAGCGTGCCGCCGGCCCTGGCGCCGTCCCTGCCGCCGGCGGCCCTGTCGGGCCACGCCATCGACGCGCCGGTGCAGCTGGTGGACGTGCTGCCCACCGTGCTCGAACTGCTCGACGTCGAGCGCCCCGCGCACGTGCAGGGGCGCTCGCTGCTGCCGCTCATGCGCGGGCAGCACGCGGGGGCCGTGGACGGCTATGCCAACTGGCCCCGGGCCCACGAGTGGGCGCTCAAGAGCGGGCGCTTCAAGCTGATCCGACGCGAGCACGCCGGCGGCGACGCGACCCACGAGCTGTTCGACCTCGAGGCCGATCCGCGCGAGCGGCACGACCTGGCGGTCGGCGATCCGCAGCGCGTGGCCGACTTGACCCAGCGCCTGCTGTCCCTGCGCGAGGTCTGCCGCGGCTACCTCTCGTCGCTGGAGGCGGGGCAGGAGGTCGTGCTCGACGAGGAGACGCGCCGCAACCTGGAGGCTCTGGGCTATCTGGGCGGGGGCAACTAGGGCGGGGCATCAGGGGCCCGGGGCAAGCCGGGCGGGGCCAGGTCGGTGAGACGGCAAGCCGGTGCGACGCGGCAGAGCAGGGGCGCCTGCCCGACGCTCACTCGGGCTGTGGCGTGATCGCTGGGACCGGCACGGGGGGCGCGGCCCACAGGCGTCCCAGCACATCCACCAGCAGCAGGGCGGCGGGTCCGGCGGCGTGGATCCAGAGCCGCGGCAGGGCCGTGTCCACGTGCCAGGCCAGCACGTTGGGCGAGGCCAGGAACAGCAGCGTCGTGCCGCTCAGATGAAACAGCGTGAACAGCGCCAGCACGCGGCTGGTCCCCGGGCGACCGAGGCCCAGCGGCAGCACCAGCAGCAGCAGCCCGGCGATGTGCACGGCCAGGCCGCGCTCCAGCAGGGTGCGCCCCACGGCGCTCAGCAGCGCGGGCAGGCGCGCGGCCAGGCTGGCGGGCGTGGCGGCCAGCAGCGCCGGCAGCCACTGCTCATCGAAAGGCGCCGAGGCGCCGAAGCGCCGTGCCAGCAGCACGGGCGCCAGCCCCAGGGCCGCGCCCGCCAGCAGCGCCAGGGCCACATGCGTGCGGCCGCGCGCAGGACCGGCCAGCACACACGCGGCGCCCAGCGAGAGCAGCAGCAGCAGGGCGTCGTTCTTGAGCGTCAGGGTCGCTGCCGTGAGCAGCACCAGCAGCAGCGCGCGCCCGCTGCTGGGGTGGCGCAGCAGGCGGCAGGCGCTGGCCGCCGCCGCCGTGGCCAGCAGCACCAGCGGGACGTCGGCGCCGGCCCAGCTCCAGCTGCGTCCCACGGCGAAGGGCATGACCATGGCCAGGGGCAGGGCCGTCAGCAGCAGCAGCCCGGCTCCCAACTCGCTGCGGACACGACGCCGCGCGGCGCCCGCCACCAGCGCCATGAGCCCGAGCACCCACAGCGTGGCCACGGGCACATAGGCCTCGATCTGATCGTGGCGCGCGTTCCAGGTCTCGGCGTCGGGCGCCGGCTGCGCGCCGCGCGGGTCCGGAGCGGCGCCAGCCACGACGCGACCGGAGAGGGCCATCAGCAGCGGCACGCCCAAGGGGTAGTCGCCGTGGTAGTGCACCACGTCCGGATTCTGGAACACGGGACCCAGCAGGTCGCCTTCGTGGTGCAGCGCCTTGGCCTTGATGCCGTAGATGGCCTTGGCGTCGTAGCCGCGCATGGGCGCCGAGTTCACGGTCTGCACCAGCAGGGCCAGGCCCAGGGTCAGGATCAGGTACAGCGGGCGAGGGCGCGCCGGCGCCGCGGTCAACAGGCGCGGCAGCTGGGCTGCGGCGCCCAGCAGCAACGCCAGGCTGACGGGGCCGGTGTGCAGACCGCCGTCCCGTGCCAGGGGCAGATAGAGCGCCAGGCAGGTGCCGGCCAGACCGGCGGCCAGGCCCATGCCCAGGGCGCTGGCGCGGCCGATGGGGCGGCAGCGCAACAGGTCAAGCAGAGTCAGTCCAGCCAGCGGCACGCACAGCATGAGCAGCGCCAGTCGCAGGGCGATCACGGCAGCGCCTCGGCAGCTGTCAGCAGGTCGCGGCCGCGCAGCACCAGCAGCTCAGCGCGTTGCGCGGCGGCGAAACTCGCGGAGGTCTCGAGCCCGGGCGCCGGCCCCGTCGGCGGCAGCACGGGGTCCGGCACGCCCAGCCGATCCATGCGCATGCGCGTGCTCCACGCGCGCCGGGCCGGCGCCATGAGCAGCAGGCGCGGGTAGGCGTAGTACGCGGCCACGTGTCCGCGCGGGTCCTCGTCTTCCAGGTGCACCACCACGGCGTCGGGGTTGCTGCGCGCCGCCACCGCGCCGAGCAGCGCGGGCAGGTGCGCGTTGTCGCCGTTGTGGGTCAGGCTGGGATACGTGCGCGAGGCCTGGAACACCCGCAGGCGCAGGGCCTCGATGGGCGCGGCCAGGGCGGAGTTGAGCGCGGCCAGGGTCAGGCACGTGGCCGCCAGCAGCTGCGCCCGGCGCAGGGGCGAGGCCGATGACAGCCGCACGCGGGCGGCGACCAGCGTGCGCGCCAACGTCGCGCGCGCCCCGAGGTGCTGCAGCACCAGCGCCGCGGCGCCCATGCCGAACAGCGGGGCCAGCACGTCGATCCAGCCCGGCGAGACGTGCAGCGTTCCCAGCGTCACGCCCGCCGGACCGCCCGCCCACAGCGCCGCCATGAGCAGCCCGTCCAGACCCAGCGCGACGGCCAGCGCCAGCGCCGGCAGAGGCACAGAGCGACCTCGAGCGGCGTCAGGTTGCGCGACTGTCATGAGGCTCTCCACCCGAACGGACCAGCGCTCGATCGCCCCCTCCTCGTCCAGGCGCGCCGCTCAGCTTGAGCCCCTCTCGGCCCGGGGCCCTCTGAGGGTGTGCCCGGAGCCGGTGCTGGCGTGATCACGAAGCGAACCAGCGCGGTCACCGACGCCACGCCCGCGATTGACAATACAGAGGACGGGGGGGTAGTATGATCAGCTGGAGTTCGGAAATACGCAACACAACGCGCTGAGGATTATGGAGATGATGAGGTCTTGTGTGCTCGTTGTTCTGGCTGCGGTCATGGCTGCACTTCCACTGAGAGCCGCTGACTTTGGGCCATGCTCACCTACAGCATCAAGCTGTTCCACGGGGAGCTGTGCGGGAATCACTCAGAGCGGAAGCTACAGCCCCCTGTCCCTTTCCATGGTAATCACTCTTAGTATGTCCGGCCCTCCGGGCCAGGTCACTGCTTCGCAGACCACCGTCCTCAACGGACGATCCGCTCCCGTGACACTCCAATGTCATAGCAATTGCAGCTACACTGTACAGCCGTGTAGTGGCAATTGGGGAAGTGTTAGTTCATGCGAGCAGATCTGCTCAGCATGTGGCTCATGTTGAGAAAGAAAGTATCATGACAATGCAATGGAATAACAAGCTGGCCCTTGCTGGGTCTCTTTCCCTGGCTCTTATTGCGGTGCCGGTCCTTCCGCAAGAGCAGTCGCAAGAGCAGTCGCAAGAACAAGAGATGGCGAGTGTGGCCTACCCATCTCCGGCCTTTATAGGGCACTATAGAAGCCAGCTCCCCGCCGGCATCAACGCCCGCACGATGGTCTCTGTCAGCGATGTCTTGTTCGACAACAACGGCAGTGCCGTGAGGGTTGTTGTCTGCGCAACGACGTATTCGCGCGGGCACGTCATCCTCTCGCAGGCGCAATGTCTGAGGACGCTATCAACAGGTTCTTCGGAGTTCATTGACATGGCTGCCGGCCCATTCGATCCAGGGCTGAGTAAGGCGCTTGCAGTCGAGCACCTTGGTGAATCGAATCCTCTTGTTCTCCAGGACTACGTCGATGCAGAGCCCATGACTCCTCCATTGGTGGTTCGAATCCGTCTACAAGACGGGATGCTCTGGGGGACCGTGCTGTCAAGCCAGGACCTCGTCATCGAGATCGACAGCGTGCCGTAGGTCAGGTGCGGAGCGAGGCCCGTCCGTCCGGGCACATCCTCACCCCGGCAGGTCGATGCGCAACAACGTGTGGTAGAGCATCAGTACGCAATACGCCACGAAGATGGCCTGCACGCAGCGCCGCACGCGCGTGAAGCGGATGTGCACCAGCAGCACGACGATGCCCATGGAGGTGATGCCCATCTTGGCGAAGGCGAAGGCGTGCCGACCGTGGGACAGGGCCCAGGCCATGATGGGGTTGGCCTCCTCGCCGCCGGCCTGGATGTAGAGCAGCGTGAGCACCATGTCGGCGATGGAGAGCACCAGGATGCCGAGCACCAGGACCCACTCGCCGGGGCGGTAGCGGTCAACGTAGATGCCGTCCGACTCGACGCCGCGGCGGCCGCCGCGACGGCGTCCCACCAGCCACCAGCGCGAGAAGGCTGACGTGGGTTGCTGGCGGCGATCGCGGCGGTCGCGGCGCTCGGGTTGTCCGGCCTGCTCGGGCGTGGTGTTCGGTGTGGCCGTGGCCGGGGCGCTGTCCGCGTGCTGTGGCAACGGGCTCTCCTTCGTCAGAACGTCAGGGGCATGGCGGGTAGGCTGAGCAACTCGGCCTCGCTGGCCAGGGCGGCGTCCAGGTCGTACTGCAGTGTGGTCAGCTTGGTGAACGTGACCTTCACGTCCCAGTCCACGCCGTCGTCGTCGGTCTGGGTGGCGATGCAAGCGAACGGATCGATGGGGGGCTCGCCCGTGCGCAGCAGGCTCACGCCGTCGGCCAGGCTGGCCGTGATGCTCACGGCGCGCTCGGCGCGGCGCCACTGCAGGCGCTCGCCCCGGATGGAGTCGTGCCCCGAACGGATGGCCACCGCGAACAGGCCCAGCGTGAGGAACCCGATCACCGCCGTGAGCACCAGGGCGATGCCGGCCTCTCGTCGCGCTCGTCGGGGAGTCCGCAGCATGTCGTGTCTCAGTAGGTCCACACGACCTCGACCGTACGCTCGGCGTCGTCGAGTCCCGTCACGAACGTGGCGCGGATGCCCACGGATGGTACGCGCGTGGCCACGAAGGACTGCACGTTGCGGGCCACGATGACGTCCGTGCCCGCCTCGTCATCTGCGCGATGCAGGTCCGTGCCGTCCAGCGAGTACACGATGCCCGCGTCGTTGCCGCCGGAGTACAGGCCCAGCGCCACGAGCACCTCGGTGTAGCGCTCGAGCTTGAGGTCGCCGGAGGGGGCCTTGACCTTCTCGGTGCCGCCCAGGTCAGCCAGTAGCGACTCCACCGCAAAGCGCAGCTCGGTGCTCGCGTAGTTGCGGTCGCGCAGCCGCAGCGTGCTGGCCGCCATGGGGGAGGCGGCCTGCATGACGATCATGGCCAGGATGGCCATGATCACGCCCACCACCATGAGCTCCACCATGGTGTGCCCGGCGGGCACGCGGCCGCGGGTGGCGGGGTCGCGATACGAGCGTGCGGGGCGGCTCATGGGTTGAGGGTCATGAGCACGTTGGCGCTGGCGCTGGGCGGGTAAAGGGTCTGGCTGGTGTTCAGGACCTCCACGTCGTACAGCTCGTCCGCGGGGGGGGCGGGCAGCGCGGCTGGGGGGCTGCTCACCAGCGCAGCGGGCATGCCCAGCGTGCGCTCGACCTCGTCGCCGGAGATCTGCACGTAGTAGGTGGGCTCGCCCTGGCACCAGCGGTCGGCGGCGGAGGCCAGCTCCTCGTGGTGCCAGACCAGCTTGAACACGGCCAGCACGAGCAGCGACAGCAGCAGCACCGCCGCCTCGACCTCGAGCAGGGTGAAGCCAGCCTGGTCAGTCCTGGTAGGGCGTGACGATGCCACCGTTGCCGTCCTCGATCTGTCCCGTGATGACGCCGCTCTCGTCGAGCGACAGGGCGCCGCTCCAGAGGCCGCTGCCGTTGCGCACCGCCTGGCACGAGAAGCTCTCCTCGTCGGCCAGCAGCAGGCTGTAGGTGAAGGGGTCGCTGGCGCTCTTCACGTCGGCGTCGATGAACTTGTGGCCGATCAGCTCGTCGATGTCGGCGGTGTAGAAGCGGTGCTCCAGCCAGTACATGCGCTCGGCGTTCCAGAGGCCGCGCAGGGTGCCGGCGGCGAGGTCGGCGCGGCCGCCCTCGAAGGCGCGTCCGAGACGCGGCACGCCGGCGGTGAGGATCGTGCCCATGATGGTCACCACCATCAGGATCTCGACCAGAGTGGTGCCGCGGTGATGTCGGGGGGCGGGGATCATGGGCCATCGGCTCCATCGACCCTCAGGGCGCGTGACTTGGGGTCTGAGCCGGGAGCAGCTCCACTAGCGGGCCGATGGTGGCGGGCGGGGCGCCGTTGAGCAGGGCCGTCTGCCAGCAGCGTCCGGCGCGCACGGCGTCGCCCGCCAGCCAGCGCACGTGGCCCAGCAGCACGAAGGCCTCGGCGGAGTTGGGCTCGAGGCCCAGGGCGGTCAGCAGGGCGTCCCGGGCGGCAGGCAGGTTGCGGCGCAGCAGCCGCGCGCGGCCCAGCTCGGTCCAGGGCTCGGCATCGGCGGGGCGGCGGCGCGCGGCCTCGGCGAAGCTGGCTTCGGCCGCCTCGAGCCGCTCGGCGATCATGGCGGAGCGCCCCACGGGCAGCAGCAGGTGGTCGGGCAGGTCGGCGGTGGCGCTGCCCGCCAGCTGCTCCACCGCGGCCTCATGATGGCCGGCGAGGATCAGCGCGGCCACGAGCTGGTGGTGCGTGTTGCGGGAGCTGGGCTGCAGCTGGCGGGCGCGGCTCAGGTGCTCCAGCGCGCGCACGTGCGAGCCCGCGGCCAGCAGCACCGAGCCGGTGGCGGCCAGCAGCTGGGGGTCGGGCTCGTTGCTGGCGTCCACGGCCGTCAGCAGGTCGGCCGCGTGGGCGGTCTTACCGGAGGCCAGCAGCGCGCGCGTGCGCGCCATGACGGCGCGCATGTTGGCCGGGTCGTGGGTGGCGACGGCGTGGTATGCCAGGCGCGCGGCCTCCCAGCGGCCGCTCGCTTCGGCCAGGGCGCCCGCGCCCAGGGCCGAGCCCACTGCGTCGTAGCGGCGCAGCGACGCGGCGTCATCCGCCAGCGATGAACCCTGGATGAAGAGCTCGTCCTCGGGCTCGTCGACGCCGCTCGTGACGCAGGCGGTGAGCCCGGCGCAGGCGGTCAGCAGCAGCTTCAGAGCGAGCTTCAATGGGTGCGTCAATGGGTGCGTCAATGGGTGCGTCAATGGGTGCGTCAATGGGTTCCCTCCATCTCGAGGCTGGACTCCACGACCATGCGCAGGATGCGCTCGTCCACCACGTCGCTGGCGGTGTCGGGCAGCCAGGCGGCGTAGGCTTCGCGGCGCAGGCTCAGCACGCCATCGGGGTCCGTGCCCAGGTAGTCGGCCACGTCGGCCAGCAGCGCCGCCGCGCCCGGGCGCCGCTCATCGAGCAGCGCGTGGCCCGCGTCCAGGTAGGTCTGCGTGAGCTCGTAGGTGTTGACGCCCGGCGGCAGCTCCCAGGGCTCCAGTCCCGCAGCGAGCTGACGCTCGAAGGGCAGGCCCAGGCCGCTGCTGAGGGCCGACGGATCCTTGGAGAAGTCGATCACGTGCGGCGTCACCAGCACGATGATCTCCTCGCGGATGAGCGCCTGCTTGGTGCTCTTGAAGAGCCAGCCCAGCAGGGGGATGTCGCCCAGGAACGGCACCTGCTCCGTGATGCTCTTGGTGCGCTCGCGGAACAGGCCGCCGATGGCCACGGTCTGGCCGTCGCGCACCATGATGTTGGTGGTGACCTCGGCCGTCTCCTTGAAGGGCAGGCCGTCTTCGTTGATGCCGCCGTCGCTGTCCTCGGGGTGGATTTCGATGCGTACATAGCCGTCGTCCAGCACGAAGGGTCGGAACACGAGCCGCGTGCCCGTCTCCAGGAACTCGATCTTCTGGGTGCTGCTGGTCTCGTTCACGATGGTGGTCAGGAAGCCGTCGCGGCGTCCCAGCAGCACCTCGCCGCGCTGCTTGTTGACCGTGAGGATCTTGGGGTTGGCAAGCACGGTGGTGTTGGTGCTGGCCTGCACCGCGCGGATGAAGGCCGAGACGCCGTTCTTCACCAGCGCCAGGTTGAGGCCCTCGTTGCTGATGCCCTGGGCCAGGGCCGTGCCGAGCTTGCCCAGGCCGTCGTCCAGCGTGTCGCCACCGATGGGGCCGATGCCGATGTCGTTGCCGTCATCGCTGACGCCGTTCACGTCCTCGAAGTTCTGGCCCGTCATGATCAGCAGGTCCACGCCCGCCGCCATGCCCTCGGTCAGCTCGGCCGTCATGATGGTGGTCTCGATCAGCACCTGCAGCGGCATGGCGTCCACCGTGGCGACGATCTGATCGACCACGTCGAGCACGGACGGGTAGTCGCTCACCACGATCACGTCGTGGCTGGCGAAGTCGTCGCCGCCGGCCTCCTCCTGGGTGGACTTGATGCCCTGCTTGGACGGCTCGGTGCCGGAGACGGTGCCGTCGGGCTTGGTCAGGATGGGCTTGATCAGCTCGATCAGATCTTCGGAGCGGCTGTGCTTGAGCTCGTAGATGCGCATCTCGAGCAGCGCCGGCTCCACGTAGATGAAGCTGCCCTGGTCGCTGTAGACCAGGTTCCGGCTGCGGCAGATGGCGTCGATGGCGTCCATGACCTCCACGTCGAAGAGGTCGCCGGTGAAGGTCTCGAGCACATCGGGCGAGACCACGATGTTGCGCTTGACCAGCAGGCGCAGCTGGCCCAGCGCGTCGACCACCAGCAGGTCGCGGGCGTGCAGATCCAGGCGCTGGTTCGCGTTGATGCTGAAGCCGGTGTTGTCGCCCTCGCCCAGGGGTGTGTTCTTGATGGGCTCGGGCGGGGGCGGCTCGCCAAAGGGGGAGGCGTCGCCCTGGCCCTGCTGGGCGGCGTTGAGCAGCTCGCTCAGGGCGTCGAGCTGCGCCTCGGCGCCGGGCGCCAGCAGCGCTGCCAGGGCCAGGGCCAGCGGCAGTGTGCGTGCCCGGGTGCTCAACCCACGCCTCCCGCCATGGAGAACATGGGCAGGTAGACGGACGTCAGGATCACGGCCACGGCCACGCCCATGAACAGGATCACGCCCGTCTCCATGGTGCTCGTGAGGCGGTCCACCAGCACTTCGATCTTGCGGCGGTAGTAGGTCTCGACCTCGTCGAGGCAGGCCGGAAGGGTGCCGGACTGCTCGCCGATGCGGGTCATGCTCACCGCGAAGGACGTGAAGACCTTGGTGCGCTCCACGCCGTCCGCCAGACCGCCGCCCTGGGCCACGTAACGCGAGACGCTCTCCATGGCGTCCTCGTAGACCGAGTTGCTCTTGTAGATGCCCTTCATGGAGTGGATGCAGTCGAGCAGCGGCAGGCCCGCGGTGAGCAGCACCGAGACGTTGTTGGCGTACTTCTGCATGCACGACTGCACGATCACCTCGCCGATCAGCGGTACGCCCACCAGGAAGCGGTCCTTGGCCTTGCGGCCCTCGGGTGTGCTGACGTAGCGCTTGACCGAGTACCAGATGGTGATCAGGCCGCCCAGGATGTAGGGGCCCTTGGTCTGCAGGAACTCGGAGGCCGCCATGACGTACTGGGTGATGGCGGGCAGCTCCATCTCCATGGCCACGAACATGGTGGCGAAGGTGGGCACCACCTTGACCAACATGACCGACACGGCGCCCACCGCCACGACCAGGCAGATGATCGGGTACATCATCGAGCTGACGAGCTTGGACTGCAGCTGGTTGGCGTTGTCGATCTGCGTCTGCAGGCGCACCAGCACCTCGCCCAGCAGTCCGGACGACTCGCCGCTCTTGATGACCTCGATCCACTCCTGCTTGAAGTGCTTGTCGTGCTTGCCCAGGGCCGCCCAGAGCGAGTTGCCGCTGGCCACCTTGCGGCTCACGTCGAGGATCAGGCGCTGCAGTTCCGCGCTCTGGCTCTGCCCCGCGGCGATGATGAGTGCGTCATAGATCGGCGTCCCCGCCCGGAAGAGCGTCGCAAGCTGCTGGAAGAACGCCAGGATGTCGGCGCTCTCCACTTTCGGGTGCATCTTGCTGCTGACGCGGGGCTTCACGGAGTGCGTCCAGAGGTTGGGTGTCGATCAGAGCTGCAGCGCCCCTATCGGCACATCGGGCCGTTGGGCTTGGGGGGCGATCAGGGATCATTCACCCGGCGGATCGGGCCCGAACTGGCCCATGGGGTGCTGATCGAGGTCCAAGGTCAGTTCTGCGCCCCGGTATTCGATCACCACAGAGAGGCCGCGCACGGACCGCAGGCGGGGGGCGCTGAGCGGGTCGAAGCCGGGGATCTCGTCGCCCACGCGCACGTCGCGGCCGCTGATGCGGGCCAGGCCACCGCCGTCGGAGAACGCCACCAGGGACTCGAGCGTGAGGGTGAAGCTGGGCACCATGCCGCCGCCGGGCAGCTCGACCTCGTCCAGCAGCTGATCGAAGTCGGAGCACCGCTCGAGCGCGCGGGAGCCCACCAGTCCCTGGCGCCAGGCCATGGCCGTCAAGACGTGCAGGGGGCCGCCGTCGCTGTGGGTGACCTCCCAGGCCTGCCGCGCCGAGGCGAGCGGATCCACCAGCCAGGCGCCCGCGGGGGGCAGCTCGCTGCGGCGACCGGGCTCGGGTGGCGTGTCGTCCAGCACGAACGGGCTGAGCACCGTCGCCGCCCGGGCGCCGGCGGGGCGGGTGGCCATGAAGACCGGGTCGATCGACTCCGGCTTCTTGCCTGCCTTGGCGGCCTCCATCTCGGCGCTGTAGGGGCCGTAGGTGAAGTACATCAGCAGCAGCACGACCAGCAAGCCCGGGTGATTGCGGATCAGGTTACCCATGTCCGCCCTCAGGGTCGTCCTGCATCAGGGGGGCGCCGGCGGGGGCCAGCGTCGCGGAGCCTTCGTCGTCCGGGCCGCTCTCGTCGTGGCCGAGCACAGACTGGTCGACGTCCGCGTCGTCTCGCTCGTCTCCGTCGTCTCCGTCGTCTCCGTCGTCGTTCGACGCGACGGGCTTGTTCCCGGCCAGCTTGAGGCTGGGCTTCACCAGGCACTGCAGCATGCAGGTGAAGAGCAGGTCGTCGGTGGTCTCGTCGATGGCGATGGTCTCGACTCGCACAGCCAGTTCGCCGTGCTCGACGCGGTCGATGAAGTCGACGATGTCCTGATAGTGGTTGGCACGCGCCGTGAGCATCATGCGCACGATCTTGAACTGGAACTTGGATATGGAGGCGCTCGGCTCCAGCGAGCTCAGCACCGCGCCGGCGGCGTCCAGCTTGTGCATGACGTAGGCCTGCCAGAAGACCACATCGGGACGGTTGGTGAGCTTGGGCTCGTAGAGCTTGCGCTGGCCCACGTAGTGCGCCGCAGCGCCCGCGCGCCGCGCGGTGGTCTTTGACTTCTTCAGGTCGGTCTGTGCAACGGCCAGGCGCTGCCCGAGCGGGCGCACCACGCCCAGCCAGCCGACGGCCAGCAGCAGCAGGCAGATGTAGAGGCGCAACCTGACGGGGTCGGCCACCAGGTTGGCCAGCCACTTCTTGACGTCTTCGATCTGTTGTTTGTCGAGACCGTTCTCCATGCCGTGGTGTCAGCTTCCCTTGGCCTGGGTGCAGGTCACGATCATCTTGACCTGGGCGCTGCCGTCACGCAGCTCGACGATCTTCACGTTGGCGCCGGAGATGTTGGGGAAGGAGCCGCTGAAGGTCTCTGAGTCGCGCAGGGCCGCGATGAACTCATGCATGGCGGGCGGTGTGCCGGAGGTGTTGTCCGGGATGATCATCTCGGTCGAGATCTGGATCTTGGACTTCTTGGCCTGGGCCGAGACCTTGGTCGACAGGCGCAGCGCGTTGTAGCCCTCGATACGCACGATGCGCATGCCCTTGGGCATGAGCAGCGGCAGCTCGCGCAGGAAGTCCTCCCAGAAGACGCGCTTGGCCACGAAGTTGCGCGCGATGATGAACTCGTTCTGCAGGACCTCGTGCTCCTTCTTCACCTTGCTGAGCTGGATGCGCGCCCTGTTGGCGTCGGTCTTGGCGGCGGCCCGAATGCGCGCAACCTTGTCCTCGAGCGTGGTGGCCTCGTCCCACAGCAGGAAGCCGCAGGCCAGGATGGCGGCCATCGCGGCCGCGCAGGCCTGGCGCGGGAAGTTCTCCGACAGCCCGAGCTGCGGCTGCATGCCGCGGAACAGATCGAGCTCGTGCACCGTCGCTTTCATGCCCCACTTGGCCAGGGCCTGGCTCAGGCCCAGCGGATCCACCTGGTACGCCTTGGCCCGGCGCACGTCGAGGTCGAGGTTGCTCGAGAGTCCGCTGGCCATCTGCTCGTAGGCCGCGGCGTCGGTGCCCACCTGCAGCAGGCAGCCGTCGACCCGCTCGAGCAGCAGGTCCTTCTTGGCGTGGGACAGCAGCCCCAGCAGGGCCTGCTCTACGCCGGCCTTGGACAGCCTGCCGTTGCGGCCGGGCATGAACATGCGCCAGGCCACCAGCGCGTCGCCCACGGTGAGCAGGGCCATGCCGTAGGCCTCGCCGGGCAGCACCCGCAGGCAGACGTTCCAGCGCCGCGGCTTCTTGGCGGCGGCGGCGGCTTGGCTCAGGATGATGCCGGCCATGGGGGGCAGCTGCAGCTTGTGGGACTTGATGCCCTCCAGCCCGGCCAGCAGCTGCTTGGCGCGCCACATGCTGACGGCGGTGATGGTGCGGAAGGTGCCGGCCGCCAGCTTGGCGGGCACCATGGACGCGGCCAGGCCGCCCTCCATGGTGCCGATCTGCGCCGACACGATCTCGGCCGCCGGGATGTCCTTCTCGTCCTCGGTGATCTGCTTGGTGACCGAGTAGATGCCGCGGGGGTCGATGCCGCAGATGACCGGGGCCGGCAGGCGCCCGTCTTCCTGCAGCTTCTGCAGGGCGGCGATGATCGGGTCGCGCTGCTCCGAGAAGTCGGAGAGCTGCACCACCTCGGTGGTGCTGACGGTCTGGCCCAGCTTGCCCATCACCGAGCGGGTGATGATCAACGTGTCGTCGGTGTGCAGCAGACCGGTGGCGCGCTTCCAGGCGAAGTCTGCGATGAGCTTTCTGGCGTTGAACTTGGCCATCGACCTGATCCGCTCCGCTGCGCTCCTCGCCGTGTGCTACCGCCCCGGGAGCTGCGTCCGTGGCGCGCTGGCCGGCGGCCGCTCCTGGCTGCTGCGCCTCGGAGGGCAGGGACGGCGTGCGGCTTTCTGGGCGCGCGCCACTCCGAGAACTGAGAGGGCCCAGTCCTCGTCCCCGGCGACTCCGGGAGACGAGGCTGGGCCCCTCAGCCGATCAGAACCAGCCCGGATCAGCTGGTGGTCTGCAGCGGGCTGATCTCGGAGTCGATGGTCGAGCCCGAGGAATCGAAGCCCTCGTGCGTCCACACCACGGTGTAAGCACCGTAACCAGCGGACGCGCCGGTACGGGTCATGGTGATCTCCCAACCGTCCTCCAAGCTGGAGGCGGTGCTCGGGACCTCGACCGTACCGACACTGAAGTACTGGGCGGACTCCATCTCGGTGTCGAGGTTGGTGATGTCGTCGGCGTACGTACCCTGACGCGCCTGGTAGCGCTCCTGGGCCGAGTGGATCGTCGACAGGTAGTTGAAGGCCTCAGCAGCCTTCGACCGCTCGACCGAGCTGAGGAAACGGGGCACGGCGAACGCCGCGAGAACACCGATGATCACGACCACGACGGCCAGCTCCACCAGGGTGAAACCGCTGTTCCGCGTGTTCCGCTTGAACGTTGAAGTCATTTCTTTTGGAACTCCTAGAACCAAATCGAACTGGCCTGCTCTCCGATCGGAGCCACACGGCACCCGCTGGACTGGCCAAAACCGAGCGACCCATCGGCCTCGAAGCAGGCACAGGTTGAGAAGACTTTGAAATCTCTTGGGTCGCGGGGTGGGGCCGCTGCGCCCCCGGGTGTCGTAGGGGGCGCGACACGAGCGGCTGCTGCGGCCCGCAGAGGGCGATTGGAGGCCCATCCGAGGGGCGCCTGCGCCCTGGGCCCCTACCTCTATTGAGAGGCTCCCCCGAGGAGTCACTTGGCGGCACTCCGATCCAGCCCCCATTGGCGCGCTCCGATCGCGCTCAGGCCCCGGCCCCCAGGCGACCGAAGTAGGGGGTTGGAGCTTGCGCCCCTCGGGGTGCAGTGAGCGTTCTGTCAGGAGAGACTCGTGAGCCGTGGCCCTGATGAGGGAGCACAGCGGCGTCCGGCCCAGCGGCCGCGACGGCTGCTGGTCGTGACCGCCTGGCTGAGCGCCCTGCTGCTGGGCAACGAGCTGTACACCGCCGGCGCCGGCATGGCTGAGCGGTTCGTGGGCGCCAAGGTCATGATCTCGCTCACGGACGAGATGTCGGCCGTGGGGCTGCTGCTGGTGGGCGAGGCCCTGCGCATGCTGGCGCTGGCGGTGGTCCTCTCGCTGCTGCCCTGCTTGGCCTGGGGCGCCGTCTGCCTGGCCGCCCGCGCGAGCCTGGCGCGGCTGCTGGCCAAGCAGCGCTGGCGCCGCTGGCTCTTCTGGTCTCTGTCGAGTCTGTGTTTCTTCAACCTCTGGTATGGGCTGCACTCCTTCTTCTTGCCCGGCAGCGCCCTGGCCACGTCCTGGCTGGCCAGCGCGGTGGGGGCGCCGCGCTTCGCTGTGGGCGGCAGCGCCTGGGAGGCCGAGCGTCTGGGTGTGCTGGTGCTGAGCCTGCCCCTGGCCAGCGCGCTGCTGGGCACGGCGCTGGTGCGCAGCCGCTCGCTGCGGCGTGGTCTGCTGGCCTTGGGCGCAGGCGGCTGGTCCCTGCTGGCGCTGGTGGGTTCGTCGCACGCCCCGGGTGCCCCCGAGCCTTTCACGGCGGACGGCAGCGTGGTGCTGCTGGGCCTGGACAGCTTCCAGGCCAACCGCCTGGCCGTGGGGGGCGGGGACCCCGCCCTGGCCCCGCACATCAACGCGTTCCTGGGCCAGGCCCACCGCTTCGACAACGCCTGGACGCCCTTTGCGCGCACCTACCCGAGCTGGGTCTCGATCCTCACCGGCCGCTTCCCCGCGCATCACGGCGTGCGTTTCAACCTGGAGCCGGATCAGGACCTGGCGCCCGACAACAGCTGGCTGCCCCAACTCCTGGGCGACAACGGCTACACCACCCTGCACGCCACCGACGAGTGCCGCTTCAGCCTGATCCGCCCCGAGCACGGCTTTCAGCGCATGCTGCACCCGCCCATGGGCACGGTCGACTTCATGCTGGGATCGATGTTCGACTTCTCGGCCGCCAACCTGGCTCGGCTCACGCGCCTGGGGCACGAGCTGTTTCCGGCCGTGGCCCACAACCGGGCCTCGCGCAGCTACTCGGGCGATCTGTTCGCCGAGGACGTGATCGCGGTGCTCGACGCCCTGCCCCGGGACGAGCCGGTCTTCGCGGTGCTGCACCTGTGCGGCAACCACTACCCGTTCACGACGCCCTGGCCTTACGCGCGCCAGGGCCGCGATCCGGTCGAGTCCTCCATCGCCATGGTGGATGCGCAGGTGGGCGCCATCCTGGGCTGGATGGACGCAGCCGGCCTGAGCCAGCGCGCCACCACGGTCCTGCTGAGCGACCACGGCGACGGCTGGTCCGGCGACGACGAGGACGCCACCAACAAGCACGGCGACGATCTCGACCAGGCCGTGGCCAACAAGGTGCTGCTGGCCGTGCGCGGGCCCGGTGTGAGCCCCGGCGTCAGCCACGACCTGGTGCGCACCATCGACCTGTTTCCGACGGTGCTGGGCTGGGCCGGGCTGGGCTGGGCCGAGCAGCCCATCGACGGCCGCCCGCTGCAGCCCTGGCTGGCGGGGGGCGGGGGCTCCGAGCCGGCGCGGACGCTGTTCGCCGAGTCGGGCATCGGTCGCAAGGTCTTCGGCATGAAGCGCCTGGTGCAGGAACACATCGACTGGTACGCCATGGACCCCAGCACGGGCCTGGTCTTCCTGCGCCCCGAGGGCGTGGACGAGTTCATGCCCCACAAGAGCTACATGCTCATGGAGCAGGGGCTGCGCATGGTGGTCACGCCGTCGCTGGGCCGCTTCCGCCTGCACGCCGTGGATCCGGCCACTGGCCTCGACCACGAGACGGCGCCCGAGCTGCCGCTGGCTCAGCGCCGGGACATGCTCGAGCGCCTGTTGGCCCACAACGGCCTGGACGCAACCAGCCTCGTGGCGCGGGCCGAACAGCGCGGCTTCCTCGACTGACGGCTGACGATCGCGGCGCGGGCGGCCCGGGGCGCGCCTGTCGGTATCATCCGCTGCAGCTCGGGGGGCGGGCGGCGCGCTCGAGCGCCGGCCGTGGTCGCCCGGGCGCACTCGAGGCTCCACCATGTCTGCCCCGCGCGCTCTGCTGGTCGTGCTCGCCTTCGCCCTGCTGTCTCCTGCGCCCGCTGCCCAGACCGGCGCGCGGTCGCTGCGCTTCGGGGACCCGGCCGACGAGCAGCTGCAGCCGTTCTTCGACGGGCCCCACGCGCCGGGCGTGCCCTCGCCGCGGTCGTTGTTGGGGCAGCCGGTGGGCACGCGCCTGGCGCACCACGCGGAGATCGTCGCGCTGTGGCGCCTGTGGGAGGCGAGCAGCGAGCGCGTGCGCGTCGAGGTCGCCGGCCGCACGCACGAGGGCCGCGAGATGTTGCGGGTGATCATCACGTCGCCCGCCAACCACGCGCGGCTGGGCGAGATCCGCGCCGGGCTGCAGCAACTGACCGACCCGCGCGACCTGAGCGGGCCCGAGGCCGAGCGCCTGCTGGACGAGCTGCCCGCCGTGGCCTGGCTGGGCTACTCGATCCATGGCGACGAGCTCTCGGGCGCGGACGCGGGCCTGGCCGTGGGCTGGCACCTGGCGGCGGGCAGCGGCGCCGACGTGACCGAGCTGATGGAACAGCTGGTGGTGGTGATCGACCCCTGCATGAACCCCGACGGCCGCGAGCGCAGCGTGGCCCAGGTCGAGCAGCTCACGGGCTACGTGCCCAACCTCGACCACGCGTCGATGCAGCGCGGGCGCTGGCCCTGGGGCCGCGGCAACCACTACCTGTTCGACATGAACCGCGACTGGATGACAGCCACCCAGCCCGAGACCCGCGCGCGCTGGGCCAGCGCGCGCGACCTGCCGCCGCAGCTGTTCGTGGACGCGCACGAGATGGGCAGCCTGGACAGCTTCCTCATGTATCCGCAGGCCGCGCCCCACAACCCGTACCTGCCCGCCCGGCTCGAGCGCTGGCATCAGGTCTTCGCGCGCGACGCCGCCGAGGCCTTCGACCGCCAGGGCTGGAGCTACTACACACGCGAGTGGGCCGACGCCTGGGGGCCTTTCTATTCTGACGCCTGGGCCTCGCTGTCCGGAGCCGTAGGCATCCTCTACGAGCAGGCCCGCACCAGCGGTTTTCCGCTACGCAACGCCCAGGGCCGCGTGCTCACCTACCGCGAGGCGGTGCAGCACCAGGTCACCGCAAGCATGGCCAACCTGACCACGGCGGCGTCGCACCGGCGCGAGCTGCTGTCCGACTACCTCGAGAACTTCCGCGCGGCGGTGGACACAGGAGCGCCCGGGCACGGCCGCATGCTGGCGCTGCTGCCCGGCCGTCACCCCAGCCGCGAGCGCGAGCTGCTCTCCGTGTTGCTGGGCCAGAGCATCGAGGTGCGCGTGCTCGACGAGCACCTGCAGGTGACCGACGCCGTGGATGTGCTGGGCCAGACCCAGCCCACGCTCGACCTGCCGCCCGGCACCTGGCTGGTGCCCGTGGCCCAGCCCTACGGCGCGCTGGTGCGCAGCTTCCTCTCCTTTGATGTGCGCATGGACCTGGACACGCTGCGCGCCGAGCGCGAGGACCTGGAGCGCACCGGCGTCTCGCGCATGTACGACACGACGGCCTGGTCCGTGCCGCTGCAGTACGACCTCGAGGCCTGGTGGTGCGACGACGTGCCCGGCGTCGGCCAGCTCGTCAGCGCGCTGCGCGAGCCCGTGGGCGAGCTGGTGCCCGCGGCCGACGCTGCCGCTCGCCCGGTGGCCTGGGTGGTGGACGGCGGCGACGACGCCAGCGTGGTCTTCGCCACGCGCGCCATGGAGCGCGGCCTGGTGTTGAGCGTGGCTGACGAGGCCTTTGAGAGCGCGGGGCGCTCGTTCGCCCGCGGCAGCGTGGTGGTGCGCGTGGGCGACAACGACAACGACGACGGGGACATCGCCCGGCGCGTCGCGGCCGCTGCCCGTGAGGCCAGGGTCAGCGTCTTTGCCAGCGGCTCGGGCCGGGCCCCGGGCGACGGCGCCGACCTGGGCGGCGGTCACTTCGGTCTGCTCACCCGCCCGCGCGTGGCCATGGTCTCCGGCGATCCCGTGCACACCGACGCCTTCGGGCACCTGTGGCATGTGCTCGACACGCGCCTGGGTGTGCCGGTGTCGTTCCTGGAGGCGGGCGAGCTGTCCTACACCGACCTGCGGCCCTACAACGTGCTGGTGCTCCCGCCGGGCAGCCCCGTGGGTCGCCACGCAGAGGCCCTCGGTCGCTGGGTCGATGGCGGCGGGACCCTGATCGCGGTGGGAGGTGCGGCGGGCGCCGTGGCCTCCAGTGAGCTGTCCGAGGTGACCCGGCGCCGCGACGCCCTCGACGAACTGGACGGCTACGCGGTGGCCGCCCGGCGCGAGGCCTCCGCGCGCGACGTGCAGCTGGACCTGGCCGCGCTCTGGGGCGACCCGGCGGGCGCCCCCGACGCCCGCTCGGCTGCCGCTGACGAGGACACTGACGAGGACGAGGACGAGGACGAGGACGCGAGCGGCGACGAGTCCGCTGAACACCAAGGCGGCGACCGAGGCAGCGAGCACGCTGAACGCCACGGCGACACCGGCGACAGCGGCGACGCCGGCAAGCACCACGGCGACCAGCCCGATACCGGCGAGCACGGCGAGCGGGCCGATGCTGACGACGATGCGCCCGGCGGCGACGCCATGATCGACCCGGACGACGAGCGCCAGGACGCCTGGATGCGGCGCTTCTCACCGGCGGGCGTGCTGCTGCGCGGGCTCGCCGATCAGCGGCACTGGCTCACGGCAGGCATGGGGCCGGAGCTCCCGGTGCTGGTGTCCGGCAGCACGGCCCTGCTGTCCCGGCAGCCGGTGGACACGCTGGTGCGGCTCTCTGGCCCCGAGCGCTTGCGCCTGGCCGGCCTGCTCTGGCCCGAGGCCAGCGAGCGCCTGGCCCACAGCGCCTGGGCCACGGTGGAGTCGCGCGGTCAGGGTCAGGTGATCCTGATGGCGCAGGTGCCGGGCTTCCGCGGCCAGTTCCTGTCCGGCGCGCGCATGTTCTCCAACGCGGTGATCTACGGCCCCGGTCTCGGCGCGCGCCAGCCCGTGGGCTGGTAGCGCGCGCGGGCTAGCCGTCCAGGTCGGCCACGCGTAGCTGGCACCCGCTGGGGTGAGCCGCCTCGCGCACGATCAGCTCGTGTTGCGGGTCGACGATCACCAACAGGTCGAGCTCAGGCAACTGCAGCCCGGTCAGGTACGAGAAGGCCTCCTCCACCACCCGGGCCGTCTTGGCGCTGCCTCCGCCGGCCACCGAGACGGTGACGCCGGGAGGCGTCGCGCCGCGCCGCAGGATTGCGGCCAGGTCGTCGGCCAGGCGGTCCGTGGGGGCTCCGGCCTTGGAGGCCTCGACGTATTGCCGATCGCGCAGCAGCCCGTGGGTCGGCACGTGGAACAGCGTGAAGTCCACGGCGCCCAGCACGGCGCGCGACTGTCGTACGAAGTGCTCGGGAGGACGCGACTCCTCGAAGGGTGTGTAGCAGGACATCACCAGCGGCAAGGCCAACGCAGCGGCCAGCAGTGGGCTCCACGCGCGTGCGCCGCGGGTGGTGACGGAGTGGGAAGGGCGAGCGCGGATCACGGGCGCGGCTCCACTGGGTCTGTGTTCGCGTCGCCGCTGCTGCTCGCGTCGCCGCGGCCGCCAGCTTGCTCGGCGTCGCCTGTGCCTTCGCCCTGAGTTCCGGCGTGGCGCTGGCGCTCGGCGTCCCGGCGCGCCTGTTCCTGGCGCTCGGCGGCGCTGGGCGGCAACGGGAAGGGTGCGTGCCGACGCTCGATGCCGTCGTCACCCGCCGGATCCCAGCCGAAGATCCCCGCGCCGAAGTCGAAGATCTCCACGAAGTCGACGCCCAGCGACGCGCCGACCACCAGCAGGTGCAGCCCCAGCTCGGCCCGGCGCAGCGAGAGCGCCTGGGCCTCGCTGCCGATGCGCTCGTCGGACACCACCAAGTTGAACAGCAGCAGCTGGGTCTGGGTGGCATAGGTCTGATACAGCGGGCGGTCGACGAAGCCCTCGACCGACTGGCCAAACTCGGCCCGCACCATCTCGCCGCCGATCAGCACGCCGTAGGCCGCCTGGTGCCAGCCCCAGGCGTAGCCGTAGTCGCTGCCGACCCAGGCGCTGTCTTGCATGTAGCCCAGGCTGGTGCCGAACAGCGGCGCCAGGGCCCAGGTGTGCAGGGACGGACCGAGCGACACGCCCAGGCCGACGTGCAGCATCTGCGAGGCGTCCCGGGCGCGATGGCCGGGCTCAGCCAGGCCGCAGCCGGGCAGGAATCCCACAGTGCTCAGGGCCAGACCACAGCCCAGCACCAGCGAAGCGAGCCGAGGGCGGCGCATGGGGGTCTCAGCCAGGAGCGAGGAGAGTGAATGGGGAGCGCTGGACGTGGCCGCCGTGGGCGTGACCGCGGAGCCGCTACGGGCCCGCGCCCACAGCGCGGTGGGCCCTGGGCGCGAGGATGACCGCCGCCGGGTCCCGGCTCAACCCTCGCAGGCCGGCTCGCCATGCTCCACCATCGGAGCGTGAGCCTCGCGCCCCTCCCGATCGACGCCGTGCTGCCCGAGCTGTTGCAGGCCCTGACCCAGGCTCGCGCGGCGGTGCTGGTGGCTCCCACGGGCGCCGGCAAGACCACCCGCGTGCCGCCCGCCCTGCTGGACGCCGGCTTGGCGGGGGAGGGCGCGGTGGTGGTGCTGGAGCCCCGACGCCTGGCGGCCCGGGCCGCCGCACGCCGCATGGCCGAGGAGCGCGGCCTGCCCCTGGGGGGCGAGGTGGGCTACCACGTGCGCTTCGACCGCCGCGCCAGCGACGCCACCCGCGTCGTGGTCATGACCGAGGGCATCTTCCTGCGCCGGCTGCAGGACGACCCGCTGCTGGAGGGCGTGGGCGCCGTCGTCTTCGACGAGTTCCATGAGCGCCACCTCGACTCCGATCTGGCCCTGGCCATGGTGCGTCGGGTGCGGCAGGAGCTGCGCCCCGAGCTGCCGCTGCTGGTCATGTCCGCCACCCTCGACGGCGAGGCGGTGGCCGCGGCCCTGGGCGGCTGCCCCGCCGTGCTGTCCGAGGGCCGCAGCTTCCCCGTGGAACTGGCCTGGGCCCCGGCGCCCATGCAGCAGCGCCTGCCCGAGCGGGTGCTGCTGGGTGTGCACGACGTGCTCAGCCGCAGCCCGGGCGACGTGCTCGTGTTCTTGCCCGGGCTGGGAGAGATCCGCGCCGCGGCCCGAGCCCTGGCCGGTCTGGTCGCAGAACGCGACCTGGCGCTGGTGGAGCTCTACGGCGAGCTGCCCGCCGACCAGCAGGACGCCGCCCTGCGCGCGGGCCCGCGCCGCAAGATCGTGCTGGCCACCAACGTGGCCGAGACCAGCGTGACCATCGAGGGCGTCACCGCGGTGGTCGACTCGGGCCTGGCGCGGGTGCTGCGCTTTGACCCGGACAGCGGGCTCAATCGGCTGCAGCTGGAGCCCGTGAGCCGCGCCAGCGCCGATCAACGCAGCGGCCGGGCGGGGCGCACCGAGCCCGGCGTGTGCGCGCGGCTCTGGACCCGCGGCGAGCACCTCAACCGCCCCGAGCGGGAGCTACCCGAGCTGCAGCGCGCCGATCTGTCCGGGACCGTGCTGCAGCTCCTGGCCTGGGGCGAGCGCGAGCCCGCCGAGCTGCCCTGGCTCGAGCCGCCCGAGCCCGCCGCCCTGGCCGTGGCCGTCGAGCTGTTGCAGCGTCTCGGCGCTATGCAGGACGGTCGCATCAGCGCGCGCGGTCGGGCCCTGGCGCGCCTGCCCGTGGCGCCCCGGCTGGGCAACTTGCTGCTCGAGGGCGCGAGCCTGGGGCTGCTGCGCGAGGCCGCCCTGGCCGCCGCCGTGCTGAGCGAGCGTGACCCCGTGGAGCGACTGCAGCGCGCCGAGCACGTCTCGCGCTGTGATCTGAGCGACCGGGTGGAGGCCTTGCTGGCGTTCTCCGCCCGCGGCAAGGCGCGCGCCGGGGCGCTCAGCTTGCGGCCGGGCGCCGCGCGGCAGGTGCTGGCCGCCGCCAAGCAGCTGCAGGCGCTGGTGAAGCGCTCCCCCGCGCAGGGGAAGTCGACCACGTCAGGCCGCTCCGCCACGGCGCACCTGAGCCTCGATCAGGTCCTGCCGCGGGCCCTGCTTGCGGGCTTCCCCGAGCGCGTGGCCTGCCGTCGCGAGCCCGGCAGCACGCGCCTGGCGCTGGTGGGCGGGCGCGGCGCTCGCATCGACCCGGCCAGCGCCGTGAGTGAGGGCCAGCTGCTGCTGTGCGTCGCCCTGGTGGGCAGCGGCCGGGGGGAGCCGCAGGCGCGCCTGGTGAGCCGCCTGGAGCGCTCGTGGCTGGACCCGGCCCGGCTGAACGAGGCCCACGAACACGTCTTCGAGCCCTCCCGGGAGGCCGTCGTGGCGCGGCGCGTCCGGCGCTACGACGACCTGCTGCTGGAGGCCGCCCCCACGGGCGAACTCGACCCGTCAGCCTGCGCCACGGTCCTGGCGGCGGCAGCCGCCGAACAGCCTGAGCGCGCCCTGAACCTGGGTTGCCCGCAGCTGGCGGCGTTCCGGTCGCGGGTGGCGTCGCTGGCGGCCTGGCATCCGGAGCTGGAGCTGCCGGCCTTCGACACGGATCAGCTGCTGGCGCTGCTCCCCGAGCTGTGCGTGGGGCGCCGCTCCTTCGCCGAGCTGGCGGCGGTGCCCCTGGCCTCGGAGCTGGCGCGACGGCTGTCTCAGCGCCAGGCGCGGGCCCTGGCCAGCCTGGCACCGGAGCGCCTGGAGCTGCCCAGCGGCAGCCGGCTGCGGCTCGACTACGACCCCGGTCGGGCCCCAGCGCTGCACGTGCGCATCCAGGAGTTGTTCGGCACGCTCAGGACGCCCTGCGTGGACGGCGGCCGGCTGCCTGTCGTGCTGCACCTGTTGGCCCCCAACATGCGCGCCGAACAGGTCACGGACGACCTGGCGTCGTTCTGGGACCACATCTACCCGGAGGTGCGGCGCAGGCTGTCTCGTCGCTACCCCAAGCATGCCTGGCCGGAGGACCCGCGGGGGGCCCGTCCCGTGCGGCGCGCAGGCAACCGTCGCCGAGGCTGAGCCTCGCGTTCCCCACCTCTTCTCCACAGCAACGCTGGCTGGGCGCTCGGGGACTTCACGGTCTTTTCATCGATCTGGCTTGATGGAAATCGAGATCTGCCGGATGATGGCGCAATCGGAACATCGATCTGGATGCATTCGGTCGCGACCGTATGGCGATCGTGCCTTCCTGCGCGCTCTCTGACGGAGCACGGCGGACCATGCAGGGGTCGTCTCTGCCGGGCCTTGGCCCTGTCCGGATCGTCCATCCTCTACCTCCCTCTCCCTCGTGGAATCCGAGCATGACTCTCGTTCATCGTTCTCTGGCGGCCCTGGTGGTCGCTGCCCTGCTGGCTCCGGTCGGTGTGGCTCAAGACAGCGTGGCCAAGTCGGCCTGCCTCGGTGGCGACGCCACGTCCCCCTGGGACCTGACCGAACAGGCCAACGACTTTGTCGTCGACCTGAACGCGTTCTCAACCAGCTGGGGCACGGAGTTCGGCATCGCGCCGCTGCTCAAGTCCAGCAAGACCGCGCTCGCCTTCACGGGCAGCCTGATCTCGGCGCAGGGCATCTCGTCGACGCAGACGGCTGTCACGGGCTCGGCCGCGTCCTACGCGGCCTGGGTGGGTGCGGGCCTCGGCATCAACGGTGACCCGAGCGTGAACGATGTGCCCGGCGTGGTCAGCGCTGTCTGCGATATGAGCCAGTTTGGTGTGGCCTTCGCGGAGTTCTCGACCACCGACGCGGGGCAGGACTACAGCGGCGTGATCGGCGCCACGGTGGCCTTCCAGCCCAGCAACCCGGGGCGGCTCTACGTCTCCAAGCGCATGGCGGCCGTCAACTCCTGTGATCCCAACAGCAAGCTGGCGTCCCTGGCGATGGGTTCCGTCAACGGTGACGGCCACGTGTTCATTCGCAGCGATGGTTTCGGCGCGGTGGGCGGCTGTGGTCTGACCATGTTCACGGGTGGCGCGGACAACAACATCTGGAGCGTGGACCTCGGCGCCCGCAGCACCTCCGCCCTGAACGTCATCAGCGATGACGCCATCGGCATGAAGGACACCGGCGCCCTGAGCAACTACATCAGCAACGAGGGCACGGCACATGGCCCTCCCGGCAACGTGGGCCTGGCGTCGGCGCCGACCTACATCGGCGGCAACTTCAACGCTGAGGAGCTGCACGGGACGGCGGGTTCGGTGGGCTTCTCCACCGGTCACCTGGCTTCCACCACCAACGCGCGCGGCAACGTGTCCTACACGCCGCAGAACTTCGCCCCGCTGAGCAGCACCCACGGTCTGGCCGGCATCCTGGGCTACGACAGCGGGTCTCCCATCCAGGCCACCTACCTGAACGTGTGGGGCCTGAGCAGCAACGGTTCCGTCACGGGCAACCGGGCCTGCAGTCTGCCCGGCAGCATCACGGACAACGACGACGGCTTCGTCACCCTCGGCCCCATGGGCACGCTGGAGTTCGATCACTACCACAGCCAGGTGGCCTTCCAGGGCGGCAACGGCCAGGTGGCCATGCGCGTGCTCGACAACGGCGACCTGATCACCGCCGCGGTGGTCGATCACCCGCTGGACAGCGGCCCCAACCACCCGATCAACGCCATCGCCGTGTGCAAGGTGGACGGCGTGACCGGAGCCGAGAGCTGGACCCTCGCGGGCTGGAACGACGGTGTGGCCGGCAAGGACATCCTGGATGGCCCTGGCGGCACGTCGATCGGCACCCTGGTGCCGCTCAACCTGGTCACCGGTGGTGCGCCCCTCGGTCCGTCGATGTCGTCTCCCATGATCGACTCCAAGGGCAACATCTACTTCATGTCGTCGCTGTTCACGGACGCGGACGCTGACTTCGCCACCGGCTTGGTGCGCGCGGTCTTTGATCCGGCCGGCTTCAGCTACCAGCTCGACCTGGTCATGAAGACCGGTCACATCTTCCACGGTGAGAACTCCACCAAGGATTACCTGGTGACGTTCCTGGGCATCGCGGACGGCAACTCGGTGTCCTCGGGTGCGGCCTGGTCCGGCAACATCTCGGGGGGTGCCCACGGTGGCATGGATCCGAGCACGCTCGGGCAGCTCGATCCGCGCGCCAACGGCGGGATCGTGATCTCGGCCGGCATCATCTACGACACGAACGATGACGGTGACTTCACGAGGTGCTTCGACGGCGGCGTCGATGAGGACTACAACGTCCTGCTCTACATCGGCCACTGCGCCTGGGGCGACGTGGGTCAGGGCAAGCCGGCCTTCAACGGTGTGACGCCCAAGCTGACGCTCAAGGGGATTCAGGTGCCCGGTTCGGCGGGTTCGGCTGTGGTGACGGACATGCTGCCCGGTCAGAACTACTTCATCGTGATCGGCCTGTCGGGCCTGTTCGCTCCGTTCAAGAACGGCACGCTGGTCCCGAACCCCGACTTCCTGTTCCCGCCGATCCCGACCGGTGGGGGCAGCTCGACGCTGCCCTTCGCCTGGCCGGCCGGTATTCCGTCCTGCTTCCCGCTGTACTACCAGGTGTGGGTCACAGGTCCGGGTCTGCCGGGGCCGTTCTCGGCCACGAACGGCGTGGTCACCGAGGGGCCGTAGGCCACCTCGATGTGTCATCGGCGTCGGCGCCCACAGGGGTTCCGGCGCCGATCACACCTGGAGCCGCTGGATTCGGGTTGTCCGAGTCCGGCGGCTCTCTGCGTCCAGGGGGAGGCCCTGGGTGTTTCCGGGGTCTGCAGCCCCAGGTGAGGGCTGGTTCGCCCGATCGCTCCAGGAGCTGTACCCTGAGCGACCTGCCATGGCCCTCGGCTGGCCGGGCTCCGTAGGCAAGCAGAGGCACTCAGATGACCATGGGGCTCTCCCCGGCGCGCGTCCCGATCGCGACCCTGTTGATCCTGCTGCTCAGCGCGTGTGGCGGCGGCGGCGGGGGAGGCGGAGGCGGCGGCGGGGGCGGCGGGGGCGGTGGCAACGCGGCCAACCAGGTGACGTTTGACGGCTTCGGCTTCGAACTGACCGACGGCCTCACGACGACCACCCCGCCCATGGAGGACCCCAACGGCACGCCGCCCAGCGTGGGCGCACCGCTGGCGACGACGGTCGTGTTCCACTTCTCTGGAATCCCCGCGGGGCCCTTCGACCAGGCCTCGCTGCCGGTGTACACGACGCCGGGGCAGGTGCCCGTGTCCACCAGGCCCCCGGTGGGCGCTGGCACCATTCCCGCCAAGGGCACCTACGCCCTGCATGAGCACGAGGACGGCACGGCCAGCGTGGCCTTCTCGCCCTTTGTCCCCACGGCGGCGCTCGAGGCCGACTACACCGCGGACCCAGCGGCGGTGCCGGGGCTCATGCCCGGGAGCGTGTACACCGCGGCGGTCTCCGAGACGCCCGGGTCGGCCATCGGCAATCTGCTGGGTGGCGGCGGCAGCGTGAGCTTCGGCACCACCAGCAACCCGGCGGCGTTCTACCCCAAGGGCGAGTCCGACACCGCACCTCCGTTGCTGGTGGGCACGGACCCTGCGGACTTCAGCGACAACTTCCAGCCGGGCACGTACGCCGGCGATGACCCGGTGGTTCCCGTGACGCAGTTCCCCGACGGGCCGTCCGAGATCCTGCTCACGTTCGCCCAGCCCGTGATGCCCACCGAGGCCAACCTGGCGGGCAGCGACCTGGACGGGGACGGTCTGATCGACGCTTCGTTTTTCTTCGAAGCGCGGGCCACGCAGCTGCTGATCGGGCACCGTGTGCCCGCCGGGGCGCTGGGCTCGCCGGATGGCTTCGTCGCCCTCTCCGCCGTGGAGGACGGGCCCGGTGTGGTCGTGGCGCCCGACGGCAGCGACATCCTGTTGGCCGACGATGCACCCGCGGGCCTGGGGGCGCGTGGGGCTTCGTTGCCCGCGCCCATCGCCAGCCTCACCAGCGGCATCGACGCCGGCCTGCTCTACGCCGTGCTGGACGTGGACGGCGACAGCGACCTGTTCGCGGCCTTCGACCACCTGCTGGGCGATCCTGACTTTGCGGAGCAGGCGCTGGACGAGGCCGACGCCCAGGTCACGTTCAACACGGGGCTGGACGAACTGGTGGGCCTGAGCACCCTGGTGGACGGGCGGCTGGTGGTCTACGACCGCAGCTCGCGCCGCATCCACGAGCTCATGCCGCAGGTCCAGCGCCGGCTGCCCACGGCGGGGTCTCCGCAACCCGAGGCGCCGAGGCTCTTGGCCCTGGGCGTGGGTGATGGCGACGTCGGTTTCCGCAGCGAGCCGCTCGAGCCTGCGGGTGTGGCCAGCGTGATGGATGTGCGTGACCTGGCGGTGGGCCCGGATGGGCACCTGTACGCCCTGGCCGTGATCGACGCCGACGGCACCCTGGCGTTGCTGCGTATGCAGCCCATCGATCCGGACGCGGACGGCATCTCCGAGCCGGGCGAGGGGCTCTTCAGTGGAGACGCCGAAGACCTGCTGCTGACCTTTGACGTGGATTACGTCGATGTGGTCTTCGATGGCGCCCAACGCCTGTTGGCGCTCAACGCCGACGACGACAGCGTGGACGAGATCGACCTGGAGCTGGGCAAGCTCGGTGTGGTGGCTCACGACGTGGGGCGCTTCGGGAGCGGCCTGACGCCCAGCCCGGCCCGTGCCCTGGCGCTGGGCTGCATGGAGATCCAGAGCACCGTGACGCTCACGGCCAACAACGACGACGGCGCGGTGGTGGTCCTGACCACGCCTACGTTGCTGCCCATCGGCACGGAGCTGCGCATCATGCAGCGCCACAGCTTCGCGACCCTGGTGGGGGTCAGCGAATGGAACGCCGACCCGACTCGCGCTGTACCCGCCCTGGGCGCCCAGCAGCTGCTCACGGTGACCACGGCGGCGCCTGAGAGCCCGGACCCGACGTCCTTCGTTGACGACGTCTTCTTCGAGGAGTTCGCCGACAAGTCATTCGAGTCGCCCTCGCCCTCCACGGTGAGCCCCACGGCGCTGTGGGCTGAGCCGAACTCCACGGGCACGCCGTCTGGCGGCCTGCGCGCCTCGGTGGGTGTGACCGGCGTGGGCGTCCTGGGCAACTTCCTGCCCCTGCCCGACGGAAGCTTCAACACGAGCTTTGCCTACAAGCGCACCAGCAAGGCGCCCGAGATCACCTACGAGTACGAGCTGGGCAGCTATACCGTGTACCTGCTCGACACGGACGTGCAGCCCATGCCGCTGGCCAACGGAGCCACGCCCGGCGTGACCCAGGCTCTGAACGTGTATGGCGGCACCTTCGCCTTTCACGACTTCATCGTGCCCGAGGGTGTGCGCCTGATCGTCCGCGGCACCCACCCGCTGCGCATCACGGCCACCGGACGGGTGGAGATTCGCGGGCTGATCGACATCGAGGGCACGGACGGCTTCAGCGACGACACCTTCGACTCGGGCTTCCTGCCGGTGCCCGGCGGCCCCGGTGGACCCAGCGGCGGCCGCGGCGGCGACGGTCACCCGACGCGCTTCGATCCGAGCGGACCCGGATCCATCGACCAGTACGTCACGCCCGAGACAGGGGAGCGCGGCTGGGGGCCGGTGTTCAACTCGTCGGGCTCCTTGCACTTTGCGCAGATCGGTGGATTTGGCGGGCTGTCGACCTTGGGCTACGACCCCTTCCCCAACGGCCTGCCCAAGGTGAACAACAGCGACAACAACGAGCACCATCGGCCTCCAGGGGGCGGCGGCGGCAGCTTCTATCAGCGCGGCATGCCGGCCCACGAGGGCTCGGGTGTCTACCTGGTGCAGTCCAGCAGCTCGTGGTACCCATTCAGCAACTGCACGCTGGACGACAAGATCTCCATGGCGCTCTACGGCAATGAAGAGAACCGTGTCGCTCAGTTGACGCCGAACACGCCGGTCCAGTGTGTCTACATGGTCGGAACGCCGTCGGAGCCCGAGCGCAAGAAGCCCGGTGGGCTGCCAGGTGATCTGGTCTTCGTGGACGGGGACGCGTCCAACGACTTCATCGGCGAGGGCGGCGAACTGCCGGTGCTCATGGGTGGGCAGGGCGGCGGCGGCGGCGGTACGCGCATCGACTCCATGCGCCACGCGCTCTGGGCGATGGATGGCTTCGGGAACCCCGTCAGCCCGTTCCGGCCGCACTACCCGAGCCTGTTCCTGGGCGTCTACGTGTCGCCCACGCTGTTCGACGCCAAGCCTGGTGGCGGCGGCGGCGGCGGTGGCGCCTTCATGCTGCGCTCGTTCGGTGACATCCTCATCGGCAGGACGGGCCGCATCTCCGCCCGCGGCGGTCACGGCGGCGGAGGCGAGGTGGTCACGAACAGCAACTTCTCCGGCGGCGGCGGCGGCGGGGCGGGCGGCGCGATCTTGCTCCAGGCCGCGGGCTCCATCATCGTCGAGGCCGACCCGGGCCATCGCTCTGCTGGCTACCTGGACGGCGACGGCGACATGGGCGCGTCGATCGACGTGACGGGTGGCTTTGGCCGCGACGCGCGCACGTCCCCCAGCGACATCGCCAACCTGCCCAAGTTCAGCTACGACTTCACACGCAGCGACGGTGGGCAGGGCGGCTTCGGGCTGATTCAGCTCCAGGTCGGAGACGGCAGCGGCCTGCCGCAGATCTCGGAGGGGGCGCACGTCTACGCGCGGCTGCGCCCTGTGCTCAAGCTGGGCAGTTGGACCGGCGACAGCACCTTCAAGCAGTCCGAGCACCTGTCGTTCAGCGGCAACAGCGGGCTTCCGAACAGCCTGCGCTACATCGAGATGCTGCACTATCGGGACTTCGAGCCCGAGGGCGGGCTGGTGCCGAGCGACAACTACTACGTGCTCAACGGCACCTACCCCCCGATCATCCCGAGCACCACCGGGGAGAACGGGCAGACGATCATCCACGAGTGGCCGGAAGGCTCGGGCGACCTCTGGTTCGATACGCCCATGATCTCGAGCCCCTTCAGCCAGGACAAGCTGGTGGTGGAGGAGCCGGAGCCAGCCAAGGTCATGAAGACCTACAACGGCTGGAACATCGCCTTCCAGGAGATCAACAACCCGTCGGATGATCCGGACTTCCCGAACACGCCGGGCACGACCTACCGGGACGAACGGATCCCGCTCAGCATCTACCTGAACGAGCCCGACGGGACGCCCATGATGGTGGAGGTCGAGGGCGAGGACGAGCCGGTGTTCGATCCTCAGAACATGGTGGATCGCCTGCCGCTGATCTCGCCGGCCATCACGCCGCCGCCCTTGGGGACCACCAGTGTGGGGACCAGCGCCTGGGTGGCGTTCAACGGCGCGGCGCTGCGGGCGCGGGATCTTCTGGGGCGCACTCCGCCCTTCTTTGAGCCCCTGCACGGAACCTACAACGCGGCCAACGGGGCGGTGCCGGCGGGCGCGGACGGCATGCTGGTGCTGGCAGGCGCGGTGGCCGGCAAGCCCGCGCGTTTTGTGGACAACGCGGGCTTCTCCGACCCGGGCCTGCTGAACGATCCGCCCGCCGGAACGGACAACCCTCCCTACAACGACGTGAAGGCCGATGCGCCTGACGAGGGCATCGCTACGGACGACGTCGTCACCAACAACGCCTCCGTGGTGGTGGTGTTTCAGGGCGCGCACCCGGTGCGCCCGGGCAGCCTGGTGCCGGACAACGACACCCTGACCCCCTGGGTCTCGGACCTGACGGAGATCGACGGCCACGCGCTGGTGCGCTTCGCCGTGCACTTCGACCTGGACCAGGATCCGATCAATCTGCCCTTCGGACCCGACAGCCTGCGGCCGCAGGTCGACTGGGTGCGGCTGCGCACGCGCTACTGAGCCGCGCGCCGGCCAGGCCCTGCGCGTGACTGAGCGACGGGGCTTCCTACGGCTGGGGCAGGGTCCAGTTCCAGAGTTCGGTTCCCGCGGCGTCGCGCACGCTCACGTGCAGCTGGCGCGCTCCAGAGGGACCGCTGATGTCGATGCGGGCGTAGTTGCGCTGACCGACCCAGGTGCCCGGCACGCGCGCGGGGTGGGGTCCGTCGATGTCGCGGCTGGCGGCGCCCGCGGTGAGGGGCGAGCAGGTCAGCTCGTACATCTCGCCGCTGGGGCGCTGCAGGCGCAGCAGCTCCGACTGGTGCCGGTCGCCGCTCACGAACAGCAGGCCCTCGATCTGCTCCTGATCCAGGAACTCCAGGAACTCGTCGCGCTCGCCGGGGAAGCGCTGCCAGGCCTCGTAGTTGGCCACGGGGTTGAGCATCTGCCCGCCGCCTACGACCAGCTTGAAGGTGGCACGTGAGGCCCGCAGCGCGTCCCTCAGCCAGGCCATCTGACGCGCGCCGTACATGACCTTGTCGGGTCCGGCCGGCGTGGCGTTGGGCGCCCGGAAGCTGCGGTTGTCCAACAGGAACAGGTCGAGGTCGAGGTACGTCACCTGGCGGAATACGCCCGGCGCGTCGGCTCGGCCCAGCGCGGGCGAGGGCCAGTAGTCGGCAAAGATGTCGCGCGCGGCGTCGGCCAGCCCGAAGCTGCGGTCGCTGTCGTTGGGCCCGTAGTCGTGGTCATCCCAGAGGGCCAGATGCGTGCCGGTGCCCAGCAGCCGCTGTAGCTCCGGCAGCGCGCGCGTGTGGGCGTAGCGCTGGCGCATGCCCGCCTCGCTGCCCCAGTCGTCACCGCGGTAGTAGACGTTGTCGCCCAGCCACAGCATGAGGTCGGCGCGTTCGTCCGCCATGCGCTGCAGGATCTCGTAGCCACCGCCGTAGGGAGCGCCCGGGCGGTCGAACGCGGGGTCGTTCACGTACAGGCAGCTCCCCAGCAGGAGCGAGATGGGGCGCGGCGCGTGGGGCTGCTCGGAGGAGCCACCGCGCCAGCGCCAGACGGGCAGGGTGTTCACGCGCAGGGGCCAGGGCGTGGCCACCCGCTCACCGTCCAGGAACAGCTCGTAGCCGTAGCTCGTGCCTGGGGTCAGGCCCTCCAGATCGATGCGCGCCACCAGATCATCGGCCCGGGAGGTGGAGGCGGGCCCCACCAGGCGCGCCTCCGAGCGTTGGCCCAGAGGCCAGTGGGCCAGGTGCACCCGGGCGGGGCGTGTGGTCTGGAGCCAGATCGTCGCGGCGGTGGTGGCGGTCCAGGCGCTCATGGGGCCCGAGCGCAGCAGCGGGTGCCGCGTGTTGCCGGAGTCCGCGCGCGCCGCGGTGACGGGCACTGCGGCGGCCTGAGTGTCGGCCTGAGTGTCGGCGTGGGTGTCGGCGTGGGTGTCGGCGTGGGTTGCGGCCGGTGTTGCGGCCGGTGTTGCGGCGTCAGCGCGGGGGGATCCCGACAGGCGCGCCGTGAGCCGTTGGCGTTGGGTCTTGGGGGTGCTGGACCAGTCGTTGTCGAGCAGCGCGCCCAGCCAGTCGCCGTACATCGGGTTGGGCAGCATGATCCAGCTCGTGCCCCAGCGTTGGGCGTGGGCAGCGCTCGCCGCCGCCCGCGCCTCGACGCTGTCGCGCCCGATGTCGCTGCTGAAGTCGCCGCCGTTGTCACCGATCAGCAGCAGCACGCGGTGCTCTGCGGCCACCCGCGCCCGGCGCGCGCTCTTGTCGGAGCTGGCGTCGCGCGGCAGCAGGTGTGAGCTGTCGGTCGCGAACGGAAACCCGTAGCGCTCCAGGTTGAGGCGCGTGGCCTCGGCCACCTCCGCGCGGCGGTTGGTGACGTAGAACACCTCGACCCCGAGCCGGGCAGCGTCCTGGCAGAACTCCAGGGCGCCCGGCACAGGCGTGGCCGCCGACTCGGCGCACCACGCGTTCCATTGCTCGATGTCGAACACGCGCTGTTGTTGCACCAGCCGCGCCTCGAACCAGTGGTTGTCGAGCACGGTCTCGTCCACGTCCAGGATCACGGCGGGGGGCAGACCGGGCGCCTCGAGCGGCGCGCCCGGCATGGCGTTCCAGCTCGGATCGTCGAGGGCCGCGCGCAGGCGCTCGCCGGCGGTGGTGTAGGCCTGCAGGCAGGCGGCTTGACGCTCGGCCGCGTGCTGCATCCAGAGCGTGGCGTCGAGCAACTCCAGCGAGCGCGGGGCGCTGGGGTTGCCGGGCGGCTCCGGCGTCTGCGACCGGAGCGTGGGGGCGCTCAGGGCGATGCTGACGAACCCGACGAGCAGCAGCCGGCAGAGCAAGGGATGGCGGGCGGGCATGGCGAGTCCTCGGGGGCGCAGGCGCCGATTCTGTCAAAGCGCGCCCGTCGGCGCCCGTGCTCCCCGGGCCGCCGGCGAGGTGCGATCGCGGTCCCCGTGATAACTTGCAGTCGCCTCGGCCCCGATCGCAGGAGCCTGTGCCTGCGCTTGGCTGTGCCGGCCTGTCCTGCAGCCACCGTCTCCAGCCCGCCCAGGGACCCTCACCATGATCACGCTCCGTCTGCCCCTGTGTGCCCTCGCCGCGCTGTTGCTGGCGCCCGTCACGAGCTCTCAATGGGATCCGGCCAACGGCGACTGGAGCAAGGAACAGTCCAGTGATCTGCGCGTCATGACCTGGAACGTGCAGGACGGGTTGTGCCGTTCCAACGCGAAGCAGAACAGCCTGGGTGACTGGCCCGGGCTGGTCACCATCGTGGCCTCCATGCAGCCCGACGTGCTGATCCTGCAGGAGTGCGCCGACAACAACGGCAACGGCACGGGCAGCGGCAGCGACTCGGTGAGTCAGCTCGAGGCCGTGCTCGAGATGTTCATGCACGGTGGCGCCGATACGTTCAACGGCGGCGTGCCCGTGACCTCGTATGTGCAGCTCTACGCGCCGGCCTACGACCTGCCCTACGTCTTTGTCAGCCCCACCAGCGATGGCTTCAACCGCGACGTGATCATGAGCCGCTATCCGTTTGGCGACGTGAACGGCGACGGCGCCGACGAGCACGCCGACTTCTTCCAGCTGGCCGATCTGTACGCGCCCGGTGGGGGCGGGGGCATCCGCGGTTTCCAGCACGCCGAGATCGATCTCCCGGACGGCATCTACGCCGGCGACCTGATCATGGGCAACAGCCACCTCAAGGCGGGCGGCGATGCCAGCGATCACGCCCAGCGCGTGGACGCGGCCATGAACATCGCCTACTACATCGACGCGCTGATGAACGGGCTCGGCAGCGGCGGTGCTGACCCTAACGGCAAGGTGTTCCAGCCCGCTGCCAGCGCGCTGCCGAGCGCCGAGACGCTGGTCATTCTGGGCGGCGACTGGAACGAGGACGAGCTCGGCAACGGCGCGACCAAGGGGCCGGCTGACTGGATCCGCTCGGCGGCGATCACCGGTGGCAGCGACGGCACCGACCGCGACCGCAGCGACATGACCTACGACGCGTCGGCCGACCTGTTCAACGGCTCCACCACCACGCAGGGCAGCGGCAGCAAGCTGGACTACCTCTGCTGGCAGGACTCCATCGCGAGCCTGCGGCGCAGCTGGGTCTTCAACAGCGCCACCGTGCCCGGCGGGGCCGTGCCGCAGGAGCTGGCGGGCTTCCCGATCAACCCCCAGCTGGCCAGCGGCTTCGCGTCCGATCACCGTCCGGTGGTGGCCGACTTCATCCTGCCTCTGGCGGGCGTGTGCAGCGACCCGACCACGGACGTGGGCTTCGCCAAGGCGGGCAGCAGCGCCCTGGTGCCCCGCTTCTCGGCCTGCGGCGGCCTGGACTCGGGCGAGACGGCGGACTTCTTGCTGGAGGACGCCCTGCCCGGCGCCCAGGCCTGGCTCGTGATCGGCTTCAGCTCGATCTTCGCGCCCTTCTCCGGCGGCACGCTGGTGCCCACGCCCGACCTGTTGCTGGGGCCGCTGCCCGTGAGCGGCGCCGGCGAGGTGTCCATTGCCGCTGTGCCGGGTGGGGGCGGCCCCGCCGACGCCTGGGTGCAGTTCATCGTGCTCGACCCCGGCGCCAGCTTCGGTCGCGCCTTCAGCAACGGCCTCGAGGTGCCCTTCGGCCCGTAGCTCTCGCCTGGGCGCTGCGGTCGCAGGGCGTCTGGTCTCGGTTCACGCCGGCCCGGCGTGGGGTCAGCGCCCGCGCTCGGTCGGCGTCGGGTCACGGATTCGACAGCGGGTCGTGGGCGCGTGGGGTCGTTGAATCGGCGATGATGCCCGCTCGTCCCGGGCAGGGCGGCGCCGTCGCGTACCCCGCCCGCGGAGACCTCTCCCGGCCTCGGCGGCGCACGCCCCGACGGCCAACCCGCCGTGGAGTTCGCCATGACTGTCCGCTCGCTGCTGTTGCTGGGTTGCCTCGCCGCGCTCATGATAAGCCTGCCCGCCGCCGCGCAGGCGTCCGACAGCGATGAGGGCAGCGTCACGCCGACCATCAAGCTGGTCGAGCTGGTCATCAGCGCCGATGGCGGCGAGGACCCGCGCCCCCAGAACCCGCTCGGGCCGAGCCAGCGCAACTTCCGACTGCGCCTCGAGCAGATCCGTGCCATCGCCGCCGACCCCAGCGTCAACGGCGTGCGGCTCAAGGTCGAGGGCATCCCCGGCCTGGCGCGCTCGCTCGATCTGCTGGATGAGATCGAGGGCCTCAAGGCCGCAGGCAAGCTCGTCGTCTGCTACAGCGAGGCCCTGGAGCGCGACGACCTGCTGTTCGCGTCGGCGGCCGACCATCTGTGCGTGCCGCCCTCGGGCATGATCATCCTGAACGGGCTGCTGGCCGAGTCGATGTACTTCAAGCAGCTGCTGGCGCGCTTCGACGCGTCGGTGGAGGTGCTGCACATCGGCGACTTCAAGACCGCCTTCGAGGAGCTGGCGCGCGACGGCATGAGCGACGGCCAGCGCACCACGCTGCAGAACATCCTGGATGAATTCTGGGAGCAGATCGTCTCCACGATCGCCGATCAGCGCGGCATGCAGCGCGCTGAGCTGGAGCAGCTGTTCGCCCAGCTGATCGTCTCGCCCGAGCTGGCGCAGACGGCCGGGCTGATCGATCAGGTGGGTTATCGCGACGCCTTCGACGCCAAGGTCGAGGCCCTGCTCGGCGGTGAGTACGAGCTGGTGGAGGACTACGGCGACCGCACCAAGGAAGACATCGAGAAGATGCTCGAGAGCCCCTTCGCGCTGTTTGCCCTGCTGCCCGCGTTGCTCGATCCGCCCACGCCGGAGGCGCCGGACCAGGACTACGTCGCCATCGTCTACGCCACCGGCGCCATCAACAGCGGCGAGAGCGCCGTCGACTGGCAGGGCAAGGTCTCCTCCATGGGCAGCGAGACCATCGTGGAGGCCCTGGAGGCCGCCGCGGACGACGAGCACTGCAAGGCCGTGGTGCTGCGCGTCAACAGCCCGGGCGGCAGCGCCCTGGCCAGCGACATGATCTGGCGCGCCGTGGAGCGCACCATGCAGCGCAAGCCGGTGGTCTCCTCCATGGGCTCGCTGGCCGCGTCCGGCGGCTACTGGATCTCCATGGGCTGCACCTCCATCGTGGCCCAGCCCTCCACCTTGACCGGTTCCATCGGCGTGGTGGGCATGCTGCCAGACGTGTCCAAGACCCTGGCCGCCAACGGCATCAAGGTGGAGACCGTGAGCGCCGGGCCCCTCGGCGACGCCCTCGCGCTCATGGCGCACGGACCCTCCGAGCCGCTCAAGGCCGCCATGATCGGCATGATGCAGGCGACCTACGACAGCTTCATCATCAAGGTGGCCGCGGGCCGCAAGCTCGCGCCCGAACAGGTCAGCGAGCTGGCCAAGGGGCGCGTCTGGACCGGACGCCAGGCCGAGGAGAACGGCCTGGTGGATGTCCTCGGCGGCCTCGTGGACTCGATCGATCTGGCCTGCGTCCTGGCCGGCCTCGACCCCGCCAGCACGCCCGTGTTCGAGCTGCCCGAGCCGCCCAACCCGCTCGAGCAGCTCCAGCAGAGCCTGGGCGTCATGACCCAGGCGCGCTCCCCGTTCGAGCAGTTGCTGCTCGGCCTCGGCTTCGGCGACGCCCTGGCCCTGGCCCAGCGCCTGGTCGCCGACCCGCGCCCGCTCCACGCCGACAGCGTCCAGGCCGTGATGCCCTTCACGTTCGTCATCCGCTGACACCGCGTGCTACGCGTTGCGCCCGGCGCTCGCGCTCGCCGAGCCCGTCCCGCGGCACCCCGCGATCGACCCCGCACGACCCGCCGGTCGTTCGAGCGAGCTGTGCTCTACGGCTGCTTGTTCGCCGCGTTCAGCGTCTCCCGCACGCGCCCGCTCCAGCTGCGCTGCGGCACGCCGTCGAGGCCGCCGCGATAGCCGACGCCGTCCTTGATGACCTCGAGCAGCGCGCCGTCTTCGAAGGCCGCCGGGTCGCTCAACACATCCTGGCTGCACACCAGCAGGTCCGCGCGCTGCCCGGCCACGAGCGTGCCGGCGTCGGCTTGGTCGATGGAGCGGGCGGCCAGTCCGGTCATGGCGTGGAACGCGCCCAGCACGCTCATGCCCTCCTTGACCAGGGCCTGGAGCTCGCGCCAGTTGCGGCCATGCATGCCGGGCAGCACGGGGTCGGTGCCGGCCAGGATGGGTAGCCCCCCAGCGATGGCAAACGCCGTGGCCTGGGCGTGCACTTCGCTCACCTGCTTGACCTTCTCCATCACGAAGTCGGACAGGCCGCTGGCGTGCAGCATCGACTGGAGGATCCAGGAGGTGGGGGTCACGCTGCAGCCGCGCTCGTGCGCCAGCTCGACCAGGCGTTCGTCCATGTAGCTGATGTGTTGGATGTCCTGCACGCCGTTGGCGATGGCCAGCTCGATGCCCGATCGGCTGTGGGCGTGGGCGGCCACCTTGAGACCGCGCGCGCCCGCCTCGTCACAGATGGCGGCCACCTCTTCGGCGGTGAACTCCCTGTGCTCGAGCGCATCGCCGGGCGAAGCCACGCCGGGGCTGGAGCAGATCTTGATCAGGTCGGCGCCACAGGCCACGATCTCGCGCACGCGCTTGCGGCACTCCCAGGGCCCGTCCACCAGGGATGAGGGGCGACCCGGGGCCTCGGGCCAGAGTCTGGAGAGCGACGCGTGGCAGCGATCCGGCCCGCGGAAGTCGGCGTGCCCACCCGTGCTGGAGAGCATGCAGATGGCGATCTTGAGCCGCGGCCCGATGAGCGTGCCGTCGTCCACCAGTCGCTTGATGTGGTCCGTCGCGCCGCCGATGTCGCGATAGGTCGTGACGCCGCCGTCCACCAGCGTGGCGTACAGCGCGCGCTCGACCCAGGTGTACTCCTCGGGCCCGAGCATGGTCTCCATGGAGGCGCTGTCGAGACCCATCACGGTGATGTGCCCGTGACAGTCCACCAGCCCCGGCAGCACCGTCAGTCCTGCGCAGTCCACCAGGCTGTGCCCAGCGCCCAGCGCCAGCTCCGGCTGGTGCGGCCGCAGCTCCGCAATGCGCCCCCCGTCCAGGTGCAGGTCCACCCCCGCATGCACGGCCGCCGCTTGACCAGAGGTGCCGTCAAACAGCTTTGCGACGTTCGACAAGATCAGCATGCAGAGCTCCCGGAGAGCCGCCGACCATACTCCAGCACCCGCAGTCTCGAGCGAGGTGTGCTACGCCCCGTCCCAATCGACGTCGTTGCGCATGTACAGTCCCTTGCGGAAGCCCCCGAAGTACCTGGGCACCAGCGGATGACGGACCCCCTCGCCCGAGTCGTTGGCCTCCAGGCTGCCCTGCCGTGCGGCGGTGACCCCATCGCTGCCGTGGACCAGCAGGTGGTACCAGGGCTCCTCGCGCGCGTCGGCGGATGGCCCTGCGCTCAGGTCGCAAGCCACGATCAGCGCCCGGTAGCCGAAGCGCCGGTGCCTGACGACCTGCCCCACGTCGAAGCGCGGACCCACCTGGTGATCGCGCCGGAAGAGGTCGACCACGGCCAGCACGCCGGTGAGCTGTTCGTCATCCAGGCTCGGGTCGAGCGTGCGCAGCGCCGGCTCCAGCCCGGCGCCAAAGCGCTCGAGGGCCGTGAGCACCGAGACCCGCACCGTGCGCGACGGGTCGTCGATGAGCCGCAGCAGGTGCGGGAGCTGAGCGGCGTCCGAGGCTAGGGGGGCAGGCATGGGGCGGCTCGCTGGGCCGGAAGAGGGGCTCTCTCTTCAGCCTACGTCACAGGAGCGGCGCGTCCAATCGAGCGGTGTTTCGCGCGTACGTTCGGGCTGGCTGGCTGGCACACTCTGCCCAGACAGCACGGCGGCATGGCCCAACCTACGCTGGTCGGCGCCCGGCTCCCCGACGACGGCCTCGCAAGCTGGCGCTGAGTCGCCGGCGCTGAGCTCCCGGCACGCGGGCCCCGTGGGGCGGGGCTGACCCGGACCTGCACGCCGGCCCGCCCTCAGCACACACGACGAGAGGACCCCGCATGCCCGTCGGTCGACCTGTTACGCGCAAGGTGCCGGCGGCGTTGCGCGCCCGGCTCGGCGAACTGTTCCGCGGCCGCGGGCAGCACTTGGCCACCAACCCCAAGAACAAGTACATCGCCTTCGAGGTTCGCACCGACGGGCGCTCCATCTTCACGCTGTACACCTCCGGCAAGCTGGTGAGCACCGTGCGGGCCGACGATGGAGACGGCGCGTTGTTGGAGCACGAGCTGTGCCGCCTGCTGGGCGCCGCGCCCGTCGCCCCCGCTCGTGAGGCGCCGGTGGCGGCCAGCGTGGGCGACGCCCAACGGCTGGCGGGTCTGGACGAGACCGGCACGGGCGAACTGCTGGGCCTGGCCATCGTGGCGGGCGCCGCGTTTCCGCGCGAGCTGGCGCCGGCTGTGGCCAAGGTGGCCGGGCACGTCGAGACCAAGACCTCGCGTGCTGCCTCGGGTTGGGAGCGCCTGGGCGAGGCCCTGGCCGCCCTGCGCCGCGACGGCCTGTCGATCACCGCGTTGCCCATCCCCAACCGGCTGTTCGACACCTACTCCAAGAACGGCCTGCTCGACCTGACCTATCTGCGCGTGGTGGCCAACCTGCTGGCGGCCTCGCAGTTCGAGCCCCAGGGGTTGCACCTTGCGCTGGACGACTACGGCGCGGGGCGACTGCTGCAGGGCGCCTGCCGGGGCTGGAGCGGCGTGGGCGCGGAGGTGGCCCTGGTGAACAAGGCCGACGACCGCTTCCTCGCGGCGCGCGTGGCCTCCGTCTGGGCCCGCTCGGCCCGCGCGCGCGAGCTGGCCGGCCTGGCGGGCGACGTGGACGACGGGCCCCTCGGCAGCGGCAACCCGGGCCACCCCGCCACCCGCGCCTGGCTGCGCGCTCGCGCGCGGGTCGGCGCGCCCTGGCCATCGTTCGTGAAGACGTCGTTCAGCACCGTGCGTCGGCTGCAACACCAGGAGCTCGTCACCAAGCTGCGCGTACCAGCGCTGGATCAACTGCTGGGTGAGGCGGGCGCGGCGGCGCTGTCCGCTGGGAGGCTGGAGCTGGAGGGCTTGAGCCTGCCGGCGGCCTCCGGAGGTCGCCTCTCCTCGCTCACGCTCTCGCCCCAGGGCGCCTGCGCGGAAGACTGCGCCGCAGCGGGCTTCCTGCCGCTGCTGTTCGGCGGCCTGGTGCTGGATGACGTGGGGGACGACCTGCCTCTGCTCGATCAGCTGCTCGAGCGCGAGTCGGGGCTGGCCAGCGCCTGGCGTGTGCTGGTGGGCCCGGAGCTCGACCCGGACGACCCCGAGGCGCGCGCGCTGCTGACCGCGCACCGGCGCGGCGTGATCCAGCTGGAGCCCACCCGTGAGGCAGACCCCAGCGAGCGCGCCCACGCCCACGGCGCCCTGCGCCTGACGCGCGGCGGCGAGCGCAGCGGTTTCTGCGCGCTGCTGAGCTGACGTCGGGCGAGGACATCGGGCGAGGACATCGGGCGAGGACATCGGGCGAGGACATCGGGCGAGGACATCGGGCAAGCACGTCGGGGACGCAGGGCGGCCCCGCCCGTCGCCTACCAGCCCTCGAGCAGCCGCTGCCCCAGCATGTCCGGCAGCTGGGGCTCATCAAAGATGGCCTGGGCGGCCTGGTCCACGTCGTATTCCACGCGTCGAAACGTCACCACGCGGCCGTCGAACAGCGCGTAGCTGGCGTCGATGTTGCCGTCGCGCGGCTGGCCCACCGAGCCCACGTTCACCAGGCATGGGAGCCCGCGCGAGTCATAGTTGTCGTCGCAGTCGATGGGCTCGGTCCAGTGCATGTCGGCGTCGATCACGCCCGGGACGTGGGTGTGTCCCACGAAGCAGGGCAGGTCCACTTTCTGGAAGCAGCGCACGAGCTTGGGGCTGAAATCGCGCCCGCGTGGCAGGTGCTCGACCGCGTCCTCCCGGAAGAGGTACTCGTCCAGGGGATGGCTGGGAGATCCGTGTACCAGCACCGCCTGCTCACCGTCGACGCGAACGCCAAGGGCGGAGATGTACTCCAGGCCGCCGGCCAGCTCGTCCGGGGCGGAGACCAGCGCCTGCCGCGTCCAGTGGATGGCCGCGCTCGCCAGGGGGTTGAAGCCCATCGGGCCTTCGATCACCGCCTGCTCGTGGTTGCCCTTGATGACCGCCGAGCAGGTCTCGCGCACCAGCGCCAGGCACTCCAGCGGTCGCGCGCCGTAGCCCACGATGTCGCCCAGGCACCAGAAGCGTGTGGCGCCCCGGGCGCGGGCGTCATCGAGGCACGCGCGCAGGGCGGGCAGGTTGCCGTGGATGTCGCTGATGATCGCGGTCAGGGCCATGCCTACAGGATGCTGCGCAGGGCACCCGCGATCAAACCTCGCCTGCGCGCTGCAAGGCCAGCCGGGCCACGGCACCCGCCACGTCCTCGCCACACACGGCTTCGATGGCCGTGAATCCGGGGCAGGCGTTGACCTCCAGGATCAGCGTCCGGCCCGCGTGCACCAGCAGGTCGACGCCGGCCACGTCGAGACCAAGAGTCTGCTGAGCCCGGCGCGCCAGGCTCAGCTGGCTCGCGTCCGGCTGCCACGCCGTGGCCTCGCCGCCCTGGGCCACGTTGCCGCGTCCGTCGGGCCCCGGACGCCGCTGCATGGCCGCCACGGCCCGTGAGCCCACCTGCAGCACGCGCCGATCCAGGCCCTGACCCAGCCAGGGCTGTACCAGGGCCCGGCCGCACAGCTCGGCGTAGGCCTGTGCGCGGGCAAAGGCCTCGTCCCGGGGCAGGCCCACCATCACCCCGCGCCCTGACTGGCCGGTGGGGGGCTTGACCACCAGGCGCTCGCCGGGCAGCGCGTCGCGCTCAGGCGGCACATCGCGCAGGACCAACAGGGTGGGCGGCACGGGCAGCCCGGCCGCGGACAGCCGCGCCAGGGCCAGGGGCTTGTCGTGGGTGAGGTGCAGGGAGCGGGGCCCGTTGAGCATGGGCCGCAGCCCGCGGGTCTCCAGCAGGTCGACCTCCGCGGGGGGCGTACCTGACCCCAGCCGGCTGAGCCACACATCCGCCGCGCCCCGCCGCGCAGCCCCCGAGAGCATGGGCAGCGGCGTGCCGCCCTGCGCCGACACGGCCTGAGCCAGCCGCGCCACCTGCGCAGACCCTGGCGTGCGGGAGAGGATTGCCACGCGGGTGGGTATGCTGGTCACGATGCGGCCCCTCGAGCGCGCACATGGTATCCCGTCGGTTGCTCTTGTTCTCGCTCCTGCTGCTCACCGGCGCTTGCTGGAGCGCGCCCCGTCGCGCCTACTATCGGCCGATGGGAGAGCCCGTGCAGCGCGCCATCGCGTCCTGGGGGGACGAGGGCCCGGGCTGGCGCATGGAGGCCCGCTGCCAGGGCAGCTACATGAACCAGGTGGACGGTCGCACGCTGTGCAGCATGCACCTGCAGCTCGTCATGGCGCGGCCGGCGCGTACGGAGCTGATGCTGCCCTTGGAGTTCGTCACCCTGGACCTGATCAGCGCCGACGGCGTGCGCACGCTCGCGCTGTCGGAGGCCTGGGCCGGCTCCGTTCAGCTGGAGGGTCTCATGGAGGTGGATGCGTGGTCGCGCCGGTCGCTGGACCTCTTCTTTGACGACGACGAGAGCGATGGGGAGCCGCCCTCGGCCGTGCGTCTGCGCTGGCGCCACGTGGCCGACGAGCGCAGCGGCATGCACGATTGCAGCTTCGCGCTGGTGCCTCTGGGCGAGGCGGCCGGGCCGCTGGATGTTCCACCCAGCGACTTCGAGTTCGGCTATCGCGACGGTTGGTACTTCCCGGGGCTGGGTGAGCTGGGTCCGCGAGCGTTGGTGGAATCTCCGATTCCTCGTCGCCACTTCGTCTTCCACTCGCCCTGAGGCTCTGCGTGCGCCTGCTCGTGTTCTTCGCCGTGGTGCTCTTGCTGCTGGGGGCGCTGCGTCTCGGGCTGGAGCTCGCCGTCGAGGACCTCGTGCGCAGGCAGATGGACGCCCTGAACCTGGGGCGCACGGCGCAGTTCGGATCGCTCGACGTGGACCTCCCCAACCGGCTGGGCCTGAGGGACCTGAAGCTGATCGACCCTGAGGACGGCGCCGTGCTGGCCACGGTCGACCGGCTGAACATCAACCTGGCGCTCGAGTGGGGCGCCGAGTACCCGGCGTACGTCAAGACCATCGAGGGGCGAGGCGGCCGGGTCGAGGTTCGCACCGGGACGCCCAGCGTCCTGGGTGTGCCCCTGGTGCGCGCCCTGGTCGATCTGGTGGGAGCCATCGTCGACCTGATCCCCGAGGACGAGCCGGGCCAGGCCGGCGCCGGCCCGCCGCCACCTCTGGTCCTGTTTCACGACGTCGAGGTGGTGGTGTGGTCTCCGAGCAAGCCGGTCATGCGCTACCCGTGCATGGAAGTGGACGTGCTCTACAACCGGGAGACCGGGGCCACCACCGCCAACGTCACGCCGCTGGAGACCGGCGGCAAGCTGACCATGGTCTTCCGCGACGGCGGGCTCGACGAGCTGCTGCTGGACGACATGTTGGTGGGGCCTGCGCTGGAGCTCATGGCCGGCGAGGGCTGGGGCGAGGACATCGCGTCGGTGTTTGCGCCGCTGGGGCGGGTCGACCTGCACGTCGTAGGCATCATGTCGGACCGAGCCTCCCTCGGCGGGGAGCTGCGCGACGCGGACCTGGACGCTCCCGGCGTGCCCTTCCCGCTGCACATCGAGCGGCTGACGTTCCAAGTCGACGGCGATCAGCTCAACATCGAGCCGACGCGGGTGGAGTTTCCGGGGGGCTCGGCCTCGGTGTTCCTCACCGGGAGCCTGGACAGCCTCGATATCAGCATCAACATCGAGGACAACGCCTTTCACCAGTCGTACCTCTCGCTGCTGCCGGGCTGGGATCAGCTGAGCGGTCTGCATTGCGAGGACGCCGGCTCGTTTGACTTGTCGTTACGGCTCGTGTTCGGCGCACCGGGTGGGCGCTTCAGGGAATCCGATCCGGAGCAGCGTCTGGCCCCGCGCGTCTCGGGTGGCGGCGGTTTCCACCTCGAGCACGCCTGGCTGGCCGATCCACGCATCGACGTCTACGACCTCATGGGGCGGCTGACCGTCAGCGACGATGCGCTGCGCATCGCGGAGGTGAGCGCCACCGTGGCCGGCGGCCGTGTGCGCGCGACGGGCGATGTGGGGCTGGAGGACGGGCACTTCTCGTTGGACTTGTTGGCCGAGGACATCGACATCGAGGCGGCGCACGACGTGATCCATCCTCTGGGCGCCTGCGGCAACGACTTCGCCGGCTGGCTCTCGGGGTCGCTTGAGGCCAGCGGCTCGATCGACGACATCATGGCCAGCAAGGCCAAGGGCAGCTTCCGCGTCTTCTCCGGTCAGTTCATGGAGAGCAACCTGATCACGTCCATCTTCCGGCGCGCCGCGGTGGATGGCGGGGAGCTGCGCGAAGACCAGCGGCTGGGAGCCGAGTTCAACATCAAGCAGGGCCACCTGAACCTGGAGACGCTGGCCGTCGACCTGGGCTCCCTGGGCCTGACCGGAACGGGTTGGATCGACCAGAACGGTCGCATCTCGCTCGAGCTCGTCCTGGTGCGCAGCCTCGACGGGGCCCTGGGCGACGTGATCGGCTTCCTCCAGAACAACCTGCTGGTGCAGGTGGAGGTGCGCGGGACCCTCAATCAACCGGACGTCCGGACCTATCCCGTGGCGGTCATCACGCGCAGCCTCTCGCAGGCCGTTGAGTTCTTCGCGCGGGCCTTCGGGGAGGGCGAGGACGGCTGACAGGGCCTGCGCACAGGGACGGCCGGAGCTTGGCCCTACGAATGGAATCTGCTACTCTGGGCGATCGACTTACCCGGTCTGTGACCGGAGCATCCCGACCGCGACGGAGCCGCCCGAACGATGGCCAAGCCGAAGAACTTCCTCTTCGTGTGCAAGGGCAATGACTCACGCAGCCAGATGGCCGAAGGCTTCGCCCGGAGCATGGCCAACAGCGGCATTCGCATCTACAGCGCCGGCGTTGAGCCCAATGGCATGAACGACAAGGCCGTGGACGTGATGGGCGAGGTGGGCATCGACATCTCCGAGCAGACGGTGCGGACCTACGACGACGTGCCGGTGGCCAAGATCGACACGATCGTCACGCTCAGCTCTGACTCCGATCCGCTGCCAAACAACCTCAAGAAGAAGGCCACCCAGATCCACTGGCCGCTGACCGATCCCGCCGCCGCCACCGGCAGCGACGCCGAGGTCAAGAAGGCCTTCCGTTCGGTGCGGGACGAGATCCGGAATCGCGTGCAGGTGCTGCTCGTCGGCTGACGTCGGGCGCTCACGGACGCTCGCGCCGCGCCAGCTCCGCGCGAGCCGCCGCCAGGTCCTCTGCGTCATCGATGTCACGCACCAGCCAGGGCGCAGCCCGCAGCACATGCTGGATGCGAGCGGGGTCGCGGCGGATCACCAGATGGGCGGGCTGATCGTCGCTCAGGGCCAGCAGCTCCTGCACCGCTGCGGCGCCCAGCACCACAGGGTGACCGCGCCGGCCGACCACGCTGGGCGCTACGATCTGGATGCCGGGCGCGCGCAGCCCCCAGGCGCTGAGCAGCGCGGCCACGTCCTCGGCGCGCGCCAGCGGATGGTCGACGGTGTGCAGCAGGCAGGCGCCGCCGGGCAGCGGTCCGGCGCCGAGCCCCAGCTTCAACGAGCTGGTCTGGCCGCGGTCCGGGTCCGGATTGACGCTGACCTCGCAGCCCGACAGGTCGACGCGGCGCTGGACCTCGTCTGCCTGGTGCCCGAGCACCACGCGCAGGCCCGTGGCGCCGCCCGCGCGCAGCAGCTCCATGCTGCGGGCCAGCGCGGTGTGGCCGCCCAGCTCGAGCAGGGCCTTGCAGCCGCCGATGCGACGTCCGGCGCCCGCGGCCAACAGCACGGCGATCACCGCAGGCCTCCCGTCTGGGGACGCGGCCCTTGCAGCGCGAGGGGTCGGGGCGAGACGCTCATCGCATGAGCCTCAGTCGTCGCGTCGCCAGCAACGCCGTCGGGCAGATCGCCGGGCGCTTGATCACGTCGACGCTGGCGTTCGTCATCACGGCCTTGCTCCTGCCTCGGCACCTGTCGGGTGAGGCCTTCGGCATCTTCGCCTTCCACCTGTCGCTGTACCAGCTGCTGGCGAACGTGATCGACTTCGGGGCCGGCACCATCGTCGTGCGCGAGGCCAGCCGTCGGCGCGCCGAGGCCGGTGTCCTGCTGGGCTCGCTGGTGCTGCTCAAGCTGGCGGTGGGGGTCGTGGGCGTGGCACTGTTGCTGGGCGTGGCCATGGTCTTCGAGGGCTGGGGGCTGCGGCTCGCGCTGCTGGCCGTGGCGGCCTTGCACCTGCTCTGCTACTCGCCGGGCGGCACCGCGGCCATCTTCCACGTGGACATGGACTTCAAGTGGGCGGTGCGCGCCAACGTGGCCGGCCAGAGCGGCTGGATGCTGGCCACGGCGGCGCTGCTGCTGGCGGACGTGACCGAGCCGGCGGCCTACCTGGTGGCGTTCGCGGTGGGTCCCGTCGTGACGAGCGCGCTGTCCTACGCATGGGCCCGGCGCCGCGTGCGGATCCGCTTTGACGGGGGGCGCGCGGCGCTCGCGGCGCTCTGGCACGAGGCCTGGCCGGCGGGTGTGTCCATGTCGCTGGCGTCGGTCTACTTCTTCATCGATACGGCCATGCTGCGCCCCTTGCGGGGCGAGCTCGAGGTGGGTCGCTATCGCGCCGCATACGCCATCATGACCTTCGCGCTGATGGTGCCGGTGCTCTTCAGTCAGGTCGTGTTTCCGGTCTACTCCCGGCTCTGGGCCAAGGGGCCCGCGGCGTTGCTGCCGTTTCATCAACGCAGCTTGCGACTGCTGTTCAGCCTGGGCCTGCTGGTGACGGTCACGGTGCCCCAGCTGCGGCACGAGATCATGGCCTTGGTGTACCCCGCCGGCTACGCCTCGGCGGCCGACACGATGGCGCTGCTGTTTGCCGCGGTGGTGCTGGTGTTCTGCGCCTACCCGCACGTGCTCGCGCTGCTGTCGTCGGGCAACCAGCGCGCCATGATGTACCTGTCGGGCTCGGCGGCCGCCTTCAATGTGCTGGCCAACCTGTGGGCCATCCCGCGCTACGGCATGCTGGGAGCGGCGGCCACCACCGTGGCCACCGAAGCCTGGGTGCTGCTGCTGGCGATGTGGGCCGGTCGACGGCTGGCCGGTGTGCGCCCGGAGCTCTCGCTGCTGCTGCGACCCGTGGCGGCCGCAGCGGCAGCGGCGGCGGCGCTGGCCTGGCTGCTGGGCCTGCTGCCGGGCGATGCCTCCGCCCTACGCGTCCTGGTGGGGGTGGCCGTCGGCGCGCTGGGCGCGTTGCTGGCCGGTGTGCTGCCGCTGGAGTTGGGCGGCGAGGCCGGGGCTCCCGATGTCCTCGATGCCGCTGACGTGCCCAGGGGAGCTGGCATGGGCGCGCGCGAGTCGGCCTGCAGCGAGCCCCCGCCGTGATCGTGGGCGTGGATCTGCGGCCCGCGTTGCTCAGCACAACCGGCGTGGCCCGCGCCGCGCGTCAGTGCTATCTGGCCCTCCGCGACCGGCCCGAACTGACCGTGCGCGGGTTCGGCGCCAGCTGGGCGCGCCCGCGCTACGGCGCCGATCTGCCGGACGTGGTGGCTCCGCGCTTGCCGGGACGGCTGGCCGCGTGGATGGCTCCGCTGGGCTTCTCGGTGGAGACGCTGATGGGGCGCTTGGATGTCTTCCAGCACACCGATCTGGTCTTTCCGCCCGTGCGTCGTGCGGCGCAGGTGCTGTTTGTGCACGACCTGCTGTTCCTGGGGCCGAGTCAGGGCGTCGCGTCGCGCGTCAGCACGAGCGGCGGAGCCGCCGCGAGCGCCGCGGGAGCGCCGCGCGAAGGGGCCGGCAGGGGTTGGCACGATCCGGGCTTCGCCGAGCGCGTGGGCCCGCGCCTGTTCGCGCGCGCCGCCGAGGCCGCCGCCGTGGTGGTGCCTCACACGCGCGTGGCCGACGACGCTCTGCGGCTGGGGCTGGTGGAGCCTGAGCGCCTGGTGGTGCTGCCCCTGGGCCTGGACCACGTGAGCCCTCGCCCTGAGCCGGATGACGAGCAGCGGGTGGCGGCCGTGATGGCGCGCGCGGGCCTGCCGCGTCGCTCAGGCGACGAGCTGTTGGTGCTGGTGCCCGGTACCCGTGAGCCGCGCAAGAACCAGCTGGCCTTGCTGCACGCCTTCATGCGGCTGCCGGTCGGGCTCGGGGCCCGACTGCTGCTGGTGGGGCCCGCGGGCTGGGGTTGCCCCGAGTTGGAGCGCGTCCTGCTGGATCGCGCCTGCCTGCGCGACGAGCGCGGCGAGGCGCGGGTAGCGGCGGCGGGCGAGGTCTCGGAGCCGGACCTCGCGGCCCTGATGCGCCGGGCCGACGTGGTGGCCTACCCGTCCCTGGCGGAAGGCTATGGCCTGCCCGCCCTGGAGGCCATGGCCCTGGGCCGCGCGGTGCTCACGTCGCGCGGCACCCCCATGGGCGACCTGGGCGGGGACGCGGCGCTGTGCATCGATCCGACCGACCCGAGCTCGCTGGAGCGCGGTCTCTCGGAGCTGCTGCGCGACGCGAGCCTGCGCGCCGTGCTATCGAACGCCGCTCCGGCCCGCGTCGCCGGCCTGACCTGGGCGTCTCACGCCGAGGGCCTGAGCCGCGTCTATCAAGCGGTCCTGGCATAGTCCGGACCTGCGTTCACCCCGGTTAGACTCTCCGCCATGCGCGCCGCCCTCCCCCTGCTGCTTGTCGCCCCGCTGGTCCTGGCCCTGGCTTGCCAACCCGACGACGGCAGCGACGACAGCCCCGCGCTCCTGGCCGAGGGCGGTACGCGCATGCCCACGGCGGTCGTGCGGCCTCCCGTGCCCTGGCCCAGCGATGACCGCGGGCAGGATCGCCCCTCGATCATGGCGCTGGCCGGCGGGCACGTCTGGCTCGCCATGCAGTCGTGGGACGGCACCAGCGACGGCGTGGTGCTCTCGCTGCTGGGTTCGGAGCAGGAGCCGCTGCTGGTGCATCGCGCCCAGGCCCACATCTACGGCACGGCGCTGGCACGCGACGCCGCCGGTCAGGTGCGCGTGCTCTGGAGCGAGCAGGTCGGTGACGGCTTCGCCCTGCGTCAGCGGCTCTATGCCCACGACCTCGAGAGCGGCGGGCTGAGCCCCCTCGGTCCGGCCCGCGACGTCGTCTCGCGGCCGGGTGCGCGTCTGCTGCAGCCGCTGCTGGCGGCGGACACGGAGGGCGGCCTGCTGCTCGTGAACACCCTGCTCGAGCACGGCGAGCTGCGCGTGCAGGCCCGCTCGTCCGCGCCCAACGGAGGTTGGAGCGAGCCCGTGGACGTCTCCGACCACGGCTTCAGCAACTGGTCGCCCGCGCTGGTTGCGGTCGGCCCCGGGCGCTTTGCCGTGGCCTGGGACCAGGCCGTCGATGGCGACTACGACGTGCTGTTGGCGCGGCTGAACGTGGGCGCCCAGGGCCCGCGCGTGAGCGAGCGGATGCGCCTGACAGACTCCCCGCGCTTCGAGGCCCACGCGTCGTTGGCCGTGGCGGGCGAGCGGCTCTACGTGGCCTTCGAAGTGGGCTCGGAGAACTGGGGCCGCGAGGGCTCGGTCAACAAGGTCGAGGAGGCGCTGCACTTCGAGCGTACGATCGAGATCCTGGCAGTGGAGGGCGGTCGTGTCGCCCGGCTCGATGAGCCCTTCATGCAAGGCTTCAAGCCCAACGCCAGCCTGGCCCGGGCCTGCGAGAAGCCCGTGATCCACGTGGACGGCTCGGGCAATCTGCTGCTGGGCTTCCGCGGTCTGCCCCTGCCGCCCGACCTCGGGGACGTCGAGTCGGAGGGCTACGCCGACCTGGAGCAGCAGCGCGGCGGCGGCGGCACGGGCTGGCGCTCGTCCATCTGGTTCACGTACCTGAGTCGTTACGACGGCATGCAGTGGTTGCTGCGCGGCAGCCATCACCAGGGCATGCCCGACTCCAACGGGCGCTCCGACATGCCGATCGTGTTCGGGGCCTTGCCCAAGGGCGGCGCGGCCTTCGCCACCGCGGGCGACGGGCGCGAGCGCAGCCCGGGCTGGCTGGGCCAGGAGCAGGTCATGACCGATGCGGTCATGTGGTGGCAGCCCATCACGCTGGCCGCGCCGCGCGTCTCAGCCCAGCTCGTGGGCAAGGGGCAGCCCGCGGGGGTGTTGCCCGTGGGCCCGTGGCGCGAGGCGCCGTCGTGGCGCCAGCCCTCGCCCGCCGATCAGCCGCCGCGCGTGCAGCGCACGCTCTCCGACGGTCGCACGCTGCACCTGGCGCTGGGCGACCTGCACCGTCACACCGACCTGTCGCGCTGCAGCAGCAACTGGGACGGCCCCTTCACCGACGCTGCGCGCTACGCCTTTGACGCGGGCGGGCTGCAGTTCATGGCGGTCACCGATCACTTTGAGCACATGACGGCCTGGGACTGGTGGCGCAACCTGGGGCTGATGGAGGCCTGGAACGCGCCCGGGCGCATGGTCAACCTGCGCGCCTACGAGCGCAGCGACAACCTCACCGGGCATCGCAACGTCATCGGCGGCGCGGGCGAGCTGCCCATCGTGGGCTACCGCAACCAGTACCACCCGCCGCGCGACCAGGGCCGCGCCGACGTGATCATGGAGCTCTGGCCGCAGCTCGAGGGCCTGGACGTCATCACCATTCCGCACACCACCGCCGGCATGTTCGGCAACGCGCTCTCGCTGCTCGACTGGCTCTCCTTTGACCCGGCCCACGATCGCCTGGTCGAGATCTTCCAGGGCTACCGCGGCGCCTCCGAGATGATCGGCGGGCCGCGCGCGCTGGACGTGCCCTACGGCCGCCGCATGGCGCGCGGCGGGCTGGACGGCGGGCTGCACTTCGGCTTCGTGGCCAGCTCCGACCATCAGTCCAGCTACGGTTCGTTCGCCGGCGCCTGGACCACGGGCCTGACCCGCGGCGAGGTCTTCGAGGCCCTGCACGATCGACGCACCTTCGCCTCGACCTGCCGCATGTCCCTGTGGACCGAGTGGAACGGCGTCGCCATGGGACACGCGGGGCGCGCGCCGGCGGGTCCCACCTCGGGCCTGCAGCTGGCCGTCGAGCTGTTCGACCGCGAGCTCTCCCACGTGGAGCTGCTGATCGACGGCGAGGTGGTGCGCACGGTGCCCCTGTCCGGGCGCAGCGCCAGCCATCACTTCGACCCGGTGGAGCTGGCGGTGCCGGCCACGGGCAGCCGCTACGCCTACGTGCGCGTCTACACCACGGACGGCGAGCTGGGCTGGAGCAGCCCCATCCGCCTCGGCACGGACGCCGACTACGGCGCCGACGGCCCCATGGGATTCGAGGCCTTCGAGGAGTTGGACGGCAAGGCGCTGGAGCGGCGCCCGACCTTCGACGGACCCGATCCGTACTTCCACCGCTGGCATGGTCACCAGGCCGAGGACCACGGGCCCGGCCATTGAGGATCGCGCTCGACGTCTCGATCCAGAGCACGTCGCAGCCCACGGGTGTCGAGCGCGCGCAGGCCGTCCTGATCGACGCGCTGCTGGCCCACGCGCCCGCGCTCGAGCTGCACCTGATGGGTGGCGAGCAGCTGCCGCCGCGCTGGGCCGGGCACGCGCGCGTGGTGCACCACGAGGGGCGGGGCGGCGCCTCCTGGCGCTACATGCAGCTGGCGCGGCAGGTCAACCGGCTCGGCCCCGCGCTGCTGCACCTGCCGGTGGCAGCGGCGCCCGCGCGTGTGCAGGTGCCCATGATCGCCACGCTGCACGAGCTGCCCTGGGCCGAGCCGGGGGCGCCCGGCGATCGCAGCCTGCGCCACCGCGTCGCGACCTGGCTCTCGGCACGGCGCGCCGCGCGCCTGGTGTGTCCCAGCGAGCGCACGGCCAGTCAGGCGCGCGCTCTGTTTCCCGCGTGCGCCGAGCGGCTGGTGGTCATGCCTCACGCTGTCGATCCGCGCTTCAGCGAAGACGCGCCGGATGACCGGGCCGCCCGGGTGGAGCTGGCGGCCCGGGGCATCCCCGACCCGGGCGACTACGTGCTGGCCCTCGGGCGCCTGCGCCACAAGAAGAACCTGGCGATGTTGATCGCGGCCTGGCGCGCGCTGCCCTGCGAGGGACGCCCCGCGGCGCTGGTGCTGGCGGGCCCCGACGGCGACGCCAGCTCCGCCCTGAGAGAGCAGCTCGCGCGTCCGGGCGCCCGCGTGCTCTGTCCCGGCTTCGTGCCCGACGCGTTGCTGCCCAGTCTGGTGCGCGGCGCGCGGGTGCTGGCGGCGCCCGCTCTGCTGGAGGGCTTCGGCCTGACGCCGCTGGAAGCCATGGCCGCGGGCGTGCCCGTGCTGGCCGCTCGTCAGGGCCCCGTGGATGAGGCCGTGGGCGAGGCCGCTCTGCGCGTGGACGGCGGCGATCCCGAGGCCCTGAGTCAGGCACTGGACGCGCTGCTGAACGACGGGGCGTTGCGCGCACGGCAGCGGGCCGCGGGACGACTGCAGGCCGCGCGCCGTTCGCCGGCGGCGCTGGCCCGGGCCACGTGCGCACTGTACGAGCAGCTGGCGTGAAGGTCGTGCTCGACGCCACGACCCTGGACGGCCTGCCCTCGGGCGCCGCCACGCGACTGGCCGGTCTGGGCGCTGCCCTGGCCGCCCGCACAGACGTGACCACGCTCTACCTGGTGCGCCCGGGGCTCGACCCACTGCCTGGCCTGCCCTGTCACCCGTGGTCCGACACGCACTCGCCCTGGGGGCGGCTGCGCGTCGGCCCGCGCCTCGACACGCTGCTGCGGCAGCAGGGCGCCGATCTGTTCCACGCGGCCGCCTTGCCCCTGGCGCGCGTAGGCGCCACGCCGCAGCTGCTGACCCTGCACGACCTGCGCTTTCTGCATCCAGGCGCTCACACCAGCCTCGCCCGGCGCCTCTGGGCCCGCTACCTGCTGGGCGCCAACCTGAAGCGCGCGGCCCGGCTGGTCGCGGTCTCCCAGAGCACGGCCGCTGAGCTGCGCTCGCGCGGGTTGGCTGGCCCAGACGCGCTGAGCGTGGTTCCCAACGCGCCCACCCCCGGCCTGGCGCCGGTCACGGACACCGATGCGCTGGCGGCCTTTCGGAGGCGCGCCGGGCTCAACTGCCGCTACCTGCTGACGATCGGTCCGCTGGCCGGGCACAAGCGCGTGGGGCAGGCGCTGGAGCTGCTGGCCGAGCTGCGCGCCGGGACGCAGGGCTCCGTTGGAGAAGGCTCTGACCTGGCGCTGGTGCTGGCCGGGCGCGCTGACCCCGAGACGGCGCTCACGGTGACGCGCCGCGCCGAGCGCCTGGGCCTGGCCCCGGCCGTGCGCCTGGTTGGAGTCTTGGCCGACGACGAGCTGGCCGCGGCCCTGTGCGGCGCCGAGGCGCTGTTGTCCCTGGGCCGAAGCGAGGGCTTCGCCATCCCTGTGGTGGACGCCCAGACCCTGGGCGTGCCGGTGGTGGCGGTCTCGGCCGGCGCCCTGCCTGAGGTGGGGGGGGACGCCGCCTGGATGGTGGCACCCGATGACCGCGCGGCGCTCGCGGCGGCGGTGTGCGAGGCCGTGCGCCCCGGCCCCGAGCGCGAGGCCCGGCTGAGCCGCGGCCGCGCCCTGGCGGCGCGCTGGTCCTGGGAGGCCTCCGCCGAGGCCCTGGTGCAGTGCTGGCGCGCCACGCTGGAGCGCGCGGGCTCGTCAGGCTGAGTGCGCGCTCATGGCGTCCGCGCTCAGCGAGCGTGCGTTCACGCAGCCCGCATTCAGCCCAGGGCCACCAGCTCTGACAGCCCCCAGGCCAGGCCGGCCGCCAGCAGCAGCAAGGCGACGCTGAGCAGCACCTTGGCCGTGGCCGAGATCTGCGACAAGTCGATGTGCAGCAGCCCGCGCTTGACCGGCTTGGAGTTGAAGCTGAGTGGCTGCCGGCCGCGTCGGCGCTCGGGCTGAGCTGCCGCTCGGGACGCGGCGCCTGGCTTGCGAGCGCCGCCCGCGGGCGTGCGCGCCGCCCCGGCCCCGGCCCTCGCGCCTGCACCTGAACCTACACCCGCACCCGC
>Ga0164313_10000089_pt1 | contig 55990 bp, 48 predicted proteins | sample GuaBasSedimGuay4_FD_113735 | JGI IMG/M metagenome (GOLD analysis project Ga0164313, IMG submission 113735) | Subseafloor sediment microbial communities from Guaymas Basin, Gulf of California, Mexico - Guay4, Core 4569-4, 0-3 cm | ecosystem: Environmental > Aquatic > Marine > Hydrothermal vents...
CCGCATTTCATTGCAGCCTCCGATATTATAGATGTCCCCCGGAACGCCCCGGCGCAATACCGCGTCCACCGCGCGGCAATGGTCCCCGACATACAACCAGTCCCTGACGTTGAGGCCGTCCCCGTAGACCGGGAGAGGTTTTTCCTCAAGAGCATTGGCAATCATCAGGGGGATCAGTTTCTCGGGAAACTGGTAGGGCCCATAGTTGTTGCTGCAGCGTGTGACCATCACCGGAAATCCGTAGGTCTTGAAAAAAGCCCGGCACAGCAGGTCGGCGCTGGCCTTGCTCGCCGCATAGGGAGAGTTCGGCGCCAGAGGCGTGGATTCGGTAAAGTGTCCTTCATCGCCCAGCGAACCATAGACCTCGTCGGTGGAAACCATAATGAATCGTTCCACCCCCGCTGCCCGTGATTCCTCCAAAAGAATCTCGGTGCCCAGGACATTGGTCTTTATGAAGATCTCCGGACCTTCCACCGAACGGTCGACGTGGCTTTCGGCGGCGAAATGAACCACGGCTTCAATCTTATCATCCGCTAAAATTCCGCGTACGAGTTCACGGTCGCAGATGTCACCACGGACAAAACGGTAGCGAGGATCGTTTTCGTATGCCGACAGGTTGGCCAGGTTCCCCGCATAGGTCAGGAGGTCCAGGTTGACCACCCGGTCACCGGACTCCTCCAGTAACAACCGGATATAATTCGACCCGATAAAACCCGCGCCGCCGGTCACCAGAATATTCATCGCGTTTCTTCCTTTCGGAACGCCGCTGTCAGCGCCTGGACAAAATCAGCGGTTTTCGTGGCGGAAATGCGCGCCCGTCCGGTGGCCGGATCGTTTTCCTGCAACGATGACCCCACGATGAACCCGTCGGCCCGGGGCAGAAAACCAGCCACGTTGGCCGAGGTCACCCCGCTGCCCACCAGCAGGGGGCAATCCGGAAGGGCTTCCCGGACCGCGGCGACCTCTTCTGGAGCGGCTCCCGCGCCGGTGGCCGCTCCGGTCACGATCACCCCATCGGCCAGCCCCCGCAACCGAAGATCCCTTACTTCGTCCTCCAGGGGCCTTTCCACCAGGGGGCGGGCGTGCTTGACCCTGACATCGGCCAGGATGCCCACATCGGCACCCAACTCGCGCCTGCGGCGCAGGGTGTGCCAGGCCCGGCCCTCGATGGTGCCCTGATCGGTCAGGGCGGCCCCGGTGTGGACGTTGACCCGGACAAAACGGGCCCCGGTGGCAACGGCGATGCAAAGAGCCGAATCGACATCGTTTCGCAGGACATTAACCCCAAGCAGAAGATCAGGATAGGACGTTTTAACCGCCTGGACCAGGACTGTCATCGCCGCCACTGTTTCGGCGGGAGCCGCTCCCGGGTAAAACGGCACATCATGGTAATTTTCAATCATTACGGCAGTTACCCCGCCTTTGACCAATGCCTCGGCATCGCTCAGGGCAGCCGCAATTACCGGTTTCATGTCTCCGGTCCATCCGGGGCTGCCGGGCAATGGCTGGAGATGGATCATGCCCACGACCGCGGGTTTGATCAGGTCCTGGAAATCCGATCTGGTCCACATGATGGTAATTTGCCTTTCGTGATACCGGCGTCGTTCATTTGCTTGGCGTATTGGATATGATAGAATAAATTATCCCACTCGGAGTTTCACAAGGGATTAAGGAGCAACATGCAGATCATCAATGGCAAAACGGGTTGGATAGAGGTCATCTGCGGCCCCATGTTCAGCGGCAAGAGCGAAGAACTGATCAAGCGGATCCGCAGGGCCCAGATCGCGCGGCGCAGGGTTCAGATCTTCAAACACGGCATCGACGCCCGTTACGACGCCACCAGCATCGTATCCCACAGCCAGCAAAGCCTGCCCGGCATTGCGGTCACCGACGTGAATGATATTCTCGAATTGGTGGATGACCGAACCGAACTGGTGGCCATCGACGAGGGACAGTTTTTCAGCGATGAAATCATCGATGTGGTCAACAAGCTCGGCAACCAGGGCAAACGGGTGATCGTGGCCGGCCTCGACCTTGACTACAAGGGAAATCCCTTCGGTCCGATGCCCCAATTGATGTGCACCGCGGAATACGTGAGCAAACAACTGGCCATCTGCATGACCTGTGGTGATCCCGCCAACTTCACCCAGCGTCTGACTCCCTCCACGGACCAGATCGTCGTCGGGGCCAGCGAGACCTACGAGGCCCGCTGCCGCCGCCACTTCGAGCCCCCGGAAGAGGAAAACCCCGGGCGCAAGGATAAGGCCCGGGGCTAAAGAATTAAATCTGCGGTTCGGTCAGCTGAAGAAATGTGGATCGATCTTGAGCTCTGCCGCACGGGCTTTCAATTCCTCCATTACCTCAGGGGTGACCTGCAGATAACTCGCGGCCAGGCTGAGATTTTCATCCGTGCAGGTGTCCTGTTCCGCCGAGGGTTCCTGCGTGCCGTCCCTGTCATCCGCCTGACCATTGCCGGTCAGACCGATTTCCTCGCCCAGGGCGATCATGGCAGCAATGCGGTTGTTGGTGGCGCCTTCCTCCTGGAAGCCATGATGCCAACGGACCGCTTCCTCCAGTTCCTGGCTTAGATTCCATTCCTTTATCAGCAAAGCCCCCAACTCCCCGTGATCGAAACCCAGTCGATCCTGTTCCACAATGTGGTACGGCAGACCCTGGGCAACGGAATCGTTGACTATCTCCTGGAACAATTCGGGATGGCTGCGAGCCAGAACCAGCTGGCCGATGTTCTGCATCAGGCCTCCGATAAAAACACTGTCGGGATTACTGCCGCCGAGAGCCTGCGCGACCAGTTGCCCGCACATGGCGGACATCACCGACTGGCGCCAGATCTTCTGGTACAGCATGCCCGCTCCAGGAGAGAGGAAAACTGACCGGGCCGCCGTAACCAGTGTCCAGTTCCGGATGGCTACGAAACCCAGACGGACAATAGCCTCACTCACGGTGTCGATTTCCCGGACCGCGCCGTAGAAGGGGCTGTTGGCAATGCGAAGGACCTTGGCGGTCAGGGCCTGGTCCATCGCCAGGGCATGCTCCAGTTTGGTCGCGGTGGTGCCCTGGTCCTCGATGACCGCCATGATATGACAGGCCGCCTTGGGCAAAGCCGGTAATTCCCCGCTGTGGTTCAGGATGGACTCCGGGGTCATACCTCGGGGCTCGATTTTCGTCTCCGGCGTGTCGGCCGGTGTTCCGGTGGTCACCCCCCCGGTTCCGCGGGCAGGTTGATCTTCGGACCCCGAGATGTCCGCAGCGGGATCCGCAACCGGCTTGCCCGGAAGGTCGGGGCCGGTCTGGGCTTTCTTCGCCAGGTCGTCCCGCCGCCTTTGGAGCTCGGATTTGAGGATCTGGTCCACGGCGCCCTTGCCGTTGGTGATCCCCTTGTTAAGCAGGCACATCCGCGCCAGGGCGTAGTGGGCCATAACCTCGGCCATGGCCAGGAATTTTTCGGTGTCCCGGTCCGCATCCAGGTAGAGGAACGTGTTCCAGTGGTTCTGGGAAGGCAGGGGCAAAATAATTATCCGCCGGTCACGACTCCCGCGACCGAGCATCAGCGTCAGGTCCAGCGGAAAGAATTTTATAGGAACGGGACCTGCATAGACCGTGGCGTCCTCGGAAAGAGCATGGAAAATATCCTCAGCGGTACTGGGTATGGGGGCCTTGCCGTCGCGGCGCTTTTTCTTCGCCTCCTGGGGAAGCTGGATGTTCTCCTCCAGAAAAACCTGGAGGCCGCTGGTCCATCGCTTGAGCAATACCAGCCGAAGTCCCGTACGCTGGGCCAGGCGGAGGAAGAACTCAGGAAATTCCTTGATCTGCCCCATGCTGGAAATTTCATCGATGCCCACCCGCAACAGGGCCATGGGGTCCTGGGTGGATTCTTCCACGGACACATCATTTTTCTCGGCCAGGGTGGCAAGCATTTCGTCCACGCCCTGGAGGTCATCCGTTTGTGTTGCCAAGAGTATCCTCATTCATTTGGCAGCCGTGGAATTGCGACATTCCCGGCCCCGGTTCCCGGACATTATCAGGCTGTCATGTTAATCGGCAGATAAGCCCGGGATATTTATCATTTTCTGCCTATCGGTGCTGATCGATGAAGGACTCTCAGGCAGGGGATTGGTTGCATCTGGGGCATTCAGAGGGTAATTTGGCGCATTCGGACCTATACTGACCTTCAAGCTGCCACCAAAAGCGGGGAATCATGAACTGCAGGATCACCAAATCGTTCACTCTGGATGCGGCCCATTGGCTCCCGGAGGTCCCCGAGGGACACAAATGCCGCCGGCTCCATGGGCACACCTATACGATTATTCTGGGGTTGGAAGGCGCCATCGAGGAAAGAATGGGCTGGGTCCAGGATTATGGTGAGGTTTCGCGGGCCTTTGCACCGGTCCTTGATATGTTCGATCACCATTGTCTCAATGAAATTGAAGGCCTGGAAAATCCGACCGCCGAAGTAATGGCCGCCTGGATTTTCGACCGTGTCAGAAATGATCTTCCCCTGCTGAGGGACGTGACTGTCTGCGAAACCCCCACCACCACCGCGGTATTCCGGCCGGATATGTAACCGATCCTAGTTGGGTCCCCGATCCATCCGAACCGGGGTCACGCTGCCGGAGGGCAGCCACCCGCGCCATTCACCCCCCAGTCCGATCCTGACCCAGCCTTCTCTTTCGCCTTCAACATTTACGGTCAGGCCATCGTGGACTTCAAACAACACCGGAAAGTTTTCGGCAGGCCCGGATTTAACCTCGGCCACCGGAATAATCACCACCACCTCGTTCCGTACTTCCTCGTTGTACCAGCGGCCCGCCGTAACGGTCGCGACGATGAGAAGACAGGCCCCGCAGGCCAGCAGCAACCGTCTCAGTTGAATTCCGAAATCCTCACGATACCAACCCCAGCCTACCAGGGCGGCTGTCAGCCAGATCATCACCAGCAGGACCACCCCCCACTGGTCAAGAGTCAGGGCTGAGACGGCCCAGGCAACCTGGGCAATAAACAGGGGCCAATCCTCGTCCGAAAGTTCCAGATCCTTGATATGATGGCGGACCCACGCCAGGTTGGCCCTGATGTCGCGGTCCCGTGGGGCCAGCCGCTTGGCGCGCAGGTAGGAGGCCACAGCCTGGCCAAGTTCACCCCGGCGGGCGTAGACGTTTCCCAGATTGAAATGAAGAACCGGATCATTGACCCCCAGGGAACGGACCTCGAGGTAGAGGCTCAAGGCCTGATCCGTTTCCCCAGCGGTGTAAGCCTGGTTCCCTTCCGCCAACAAGCGCACGGGATCGGCTCCCGGTCGCCCAACGGGAGCCGGTTCGGCCGCATGGATCAGCGGCACCGACAGGACAAGGAACAGGGCTGCCGAAACCAGGCCGACCACCGGCCCACCCGCCCGGGTCGAAGGATTCGCATGGGCTTTCCGGGCATCGTCCAGGCCCTTCAGCAGATCTTCCACTTCGGAAGTCACCTGGGCGCCACCGACGCCGGAGAGCCCACCGCCGTAGCGGGCCGAATCGCATTCATCGAGAATCTCAACCAGGCGGTCTGTCGAGGCACCCTGCCCCAACCCGGCGCCATACTCGAGCACTTCGGCAACACCGATTGCGGCCGGAGTCCGGTTCGTGCAATCGGCCACGAACCCGCAGATGGCCCGCGCGATACCGGTCATGCATTCCGAGGCGTCGGCTTCGGCCCCGACTTTCGCCAATTCGGCACTGGCGGTGACGAAGGACAGCCGGCGGCGACGTCCGGCAGGATTGCGTCGGTCCGCGGAAAGCCGGTTCAGGTAGAACCTGAGCAGCCCGATTATCAGGACCGGAAGAAGAAAAACAACCCACCACAACCAACTCCCCAGCCAGGGACCGGACCTCTGCCCGAGCCTGCGGGGAACCTGGTGGATAAAAGCCAGATCCTCCCCCAGTCTGCTTATTTCACTGCGCAGGAAACCTGAACTGTCGTCCCCGGCCAGGGGAAGATCGCTGGGGGTTACCTGGACCTCTCCTATCGCGGCCCGGGCCATTCTGTATTCGCCTCGCCGGGAATCGAACCAGGCCAGTTCCACCGGCGGTATGACCATCACTCCTTCACGGCCGGGAATGAGCACCTTTTCCACGGAGATCGTGCCCGACATCCGATCATGGGTAGGCCGGGACTGGAAACTTTCCGCGGCGTCGTGCATGCGTGTATCTTCAGGGGCGGTGATTTTCAGTCCGGCAAAACCCTTGAGAAATCCATCGGCCACCAGCGTCACTTTCAATCCCAGAGCCTCGCCCCGGGGAACGGAATCCTGGTCCACGTTGGCCTGGAGACTGAGCCGGGAAGCCACGATCCCGGAAAAACCGGCCGGGCGGGGCGCGGGCAGGTCCTTGACCTTGATGACCAGGGATCTCGTGCGCAGGACATTGGGGCCTCGACGCGAACGCCGGGAATTAAAGAAGCGGTCAAAAACCCCTTCGGGAAATGACAGTTCAGCCGGTTCCACGATCAACTCCCCGCTGCGTGTGGGAAAGAGTGAATACCGGATTTCGGTGACGTTATAGGCCCTCCCCTGAACGGCCTTGCGGTAGTTCTTTTCCTCACCCAGGTCTTCGCGCCAGAAACCTTCTGTGCGGGGAGCCTTGTAGGATGGATTGTTCCAGGGTTGAACCCGGCGCCAGTAGCGAAAGGTAAGGATGATCTGCTGGCCCACCCAGGCCTCCTGGAAATCCGTGTCCAGGGTGAGAAAGATATCATCGCCGGGCTGGCCCGACTGACCGCCGCCGACGTCCCCGCCCACCGAGGGAGCCGGAACCCTGTTGCCGGTGTTGGCCGGTGGAATGTTTTTGGGAGGCAACGGAGCAGTGACCATGACCTTGATCGGGTCCGTTCTGCACTCGGTGCCCCCGGCGGAGATCACCACCGGTCCGATGATGAATTCACCCTCCGCTTCCACCCTCAGGTACCACGTGCGGGAAACCGAAGTCCTGGCCTTCCCGTTGATGACACTCATGCTTTGATTGGTCCCGCCACTCTGGATCCTGGCTCCCCGGATCTCAGGCAACCGGAAATCGGCGGACCAACCCATGTCCCCCGTGGCCGAAACGGTCAGGACAATATTTTCCCCTCGGGGAACGGAGGAACGGTTGACGCGGGCCTCGCAGGAAATATCCGACTGGGCGACAACCCGCAGAGGAGACAGCAACACCACAAGGACCAGGAGGGCCGTTCCGGACAGGTGCCGGGGGATTTTCCGCATCGTTCGGATCACCATTTCTTACCGCTTTTCGGCTTGCCGCCCTTGAGTCTCTTTTGCACGGATTTCTTGAGTTCTTCCTCATCCCGATCCAGCGCCTTGAGGATTTGAAGGGCCTGTTCCTGGGTCAACTCCTCGGTGTCTGGCTCCGTGGGATCCTGTTGATCTTCAGGTTGATCCGTCTGGTCCTGATCCTGTTGTTCCTGGTTCTGCTCTTGCTGTTCCTGGTCCTGGTCCTGTTGTTCCTGGTCCTGTTGTTCCTGGTCCTGTTGTTCCTGGTCCTGCTGTTCCTGGTCCTGTTTGTCCTCGTCCTGCTTTTCCTGATCCTGTTTGTCCTGATCGTCCTGCTGTTGTTCCTGCTGCTCCTGTTCCTGAAGCCGCCTCATGGCCACCTCGAGGTTGTGCAAGGCATCCGCCTGATCCATATCCATTGCCAGGGATTGGCGGAACTTATCCGCTGCCTGGCCGGGGTCTCCCGCGGCAAGGAGGGAAGTGCCCGCGTTATAGAGGGCTTCCGACTGCAATTCCCCGTCTTCGGTCAGGGAAAGTGTCCTCTGGAATTCGGCCAGGGCCTCCTCGTACCGTTCGAGCTGAAAAAGGGTCTCCCCCACAGCCAGACTGACCAGGGGGTCATCGGGATCCTGAACCAGGGCTGATTCGAATTCATCCAGAGCCTCTGCGAATCTCCCCTCCAGATATTTTGCCCGACCTTTCGCCAACTCTCCATTGCCGGGCACCAGGGAACCGGCCGCGGCAGGTCCGGCGCAAACCAGCCCCAACATCAAAGCCATGACCACCGCGGTCAAAACACCGGATCGTCCCGCGTCGCGTGTTCCTCCGGATGATCGCGGCCGCAGAAGCATGCGAACGCTGAAACTCAGTAAAGCCAGGATCAGGGGCAGAAGAAACCGTTCCTGATAGGCGGAAATCCTCCGTTCCTCCAGATCACGCCTGCCCAATCTCTGCAACTCCGCAAATAGCCGGTCACCGGCCAGCCCATCGACCCCGATGCGGAAGGGACTGCCGCCCCCGACAGCGGCCAATTTCTCCAGGGAAACCATATCCAGGCGAGTCATGACCACTTTGCCTTCATCATCCTTCATGAAACCCGAAGCGCGCCCCCGTGCATCCCGGGTGGGGATCAAGCCACCGGTATCTTCGCCGACACCCACGGGAATGACCCGGATCCCATCCTTCTGGCAGGCTTCCGCTTCCTTGATCCAGTCACCCTCCAGATCCTCGCCGTCGGTGACCAGAAGGATTGCCTGGAACGTCCCGCCGGGTTCCCCATCCCTGCCCTTGGCCAAAAGTTCGCGGGCGGTTTTCAGCGCCGAGCCGATGGCCGTTCCCTGTTCGGACATCATATCCGGGCCGGCCATCTTGAGAAAAATCCCCGCGGTCCCGTAGTCCAGGGTCAAAGGACACTGCACAAAGGCCGAGCCGGCAAAAAACACCAAGCCGATGCGACTGTTTTCCAGACGGTCAAGAAAACTGCCCAGTTCGGTCTTGGCACGTTCCATCCGATTGGGGGGAACATCCTCAGCCAGCATGGAATTGGAAATATCCAGGGCAACCACGATATCGGATCCGCGTTGGGTGACGGTCACTTCACTTGCCCCCCACTGAGGCCTGGCCAGGGCCATAAGGAGCCAGAAAATACCCGCGAAAAAGAGGAAGCGCCGCCAACTCCGCAAGCGAGGATTGGCCCCCTCCACGTGTCGTTCGGCCTGATCACCCAGCAACAGGTGCATTTTTGCGGCCGCCCCGCGGTCCGCGGATCGCAATAACAGCCACAGGACCGGAAGAACCGGAACGAACCACAGCCAAATTTCCTGGGCAAATCTCACTTCATTCCTTTTCCAACAGCCCCCCGTGCAAGGGCGGTCTGCATGAACTACGGCACCCGTCGCAACCAGGTGGCCGCCAGAATCCCTTCCATCAGAAACAGCAGTAAAGCGGGCAAGGCGAACCAGACCATTCTTTCACGATACCAGGTACTGACGGTGGTTTCATAGCGGGCGGTTTCGAGTCCGTCGATCGTCATGAATATTTCCTGCAACGCTTCCGGGTTTGTAGCCTGGAACATGGTTCCGCCGGTCAGGTCCGCGATTCTTTTCAACAGGGCCAGATCGATTTTAGTTTCCACCTGGCGTGTTCGGCGCCCGAATACCGGATCGTCCACCGGGTAAGGCACCATCCCTTCCCGTCCGATCGCCACGGTGTAGACCCGGACATCCAGGGACTGGGCCAGTTTGGCCGCTGTTTCCGGTTCCAGGGTGGGGACATTGTTCACCCCATCGGTCAACAGGATCACGGTTCTACTCGGCGAAGAGGAATGCTTCAGGCGTGCCACCGCCGTGGCCAGGCCCAGCCCGATGGCCGTTCCGTCGTCGATCAGGCCCACCTGGATCTCGTCCAGGAAACCCTTCAAAATGGAATGATCCAGAGTCAGGGGACACTGGGTGAAGGATTTGGCGGCAAAGACAACCAACCCGATGCGGTCGCTGGTGCGGCCGTCGATAAATCCCCTGATCACTTCCTTGGCGGATTCCAACCGGTCCAGGGGATGGAAATCCAGGGATCTCATACTGCCGCTGATATCCAGGGACAGAACGATATCGATCCCCTCTCCCTCCACCTGTTCGCTGCGATGGGCAACCCTGGGTCCGGCAGCGGCGATAATCAACAAAACGAGCCCCAGGCCCGAGAGGATGGGCAACAAGGCGGCCAGGCGTGCCCGGATACCGGTGCTCTGTTTACCCAGAAGAACCAACCGGGGATGCCTCATCGCCGCAGGATCACCACCCTTTTTCAGGCGGAACCACAAAACCACCACTGCCAGGGGTGCCAGCAACAGCATTAGGGGACGGGCGAATTCCATCATTTTTCACCCCCTGCCGTTATGGGATTTGCCTGGTTACGGCGAATGGTCCCGGCAGCCAACTCGCGACCCAGATCCTTCCAGGCTTTTTCGCCTTTCCCCACCACACCCGCGGACACCTCGGAATATCGGGGCAGCACGCGGACCCTTCCGATCTCGGCAAAAAGCAGGACAGCCTGATCACGGCACCAACCGGGTGAGGGGGTTTCGGGGTTGTAGCGATGATGGTCCACAGAATCGATCAACCGGCCAAAGACACCGGGATGGGGAGACAGGTACCCCAGGTCCCCGCAGGCTTCCAAAATTTCCCTGCCGGTCATTTCCTGGCCGGCTATCCGGTAGCGGCCGGCCACGAAACGGCGCGTAATCCCCGCCAACCCATCCAGGAATGGCCGGCTTTCCCCACGGTTCAAAAACCCCTTGCCCAAAAGGTCCCGCAATTCCACCGAAGCGGTCAACCAGGCGGGGCCTGGGATTTCACGGTCGACCCATTCGCTCTGATCGCGCCCCCGGGCCCACAACAGCCTCCCGATCACCAGGACAAGGACCAGAAAAGCAATCAGCCCCAGGGCTATCCAGGGCGACCAGCGAACCGGTCGTGGGGATCGGATGGGGGCGGTATCAGCGGTACCCTCAACCCGGCCCCGCACCTGAATCACCGGCGACATGAAGGCCCCGGCCTGAACCTGGAAAGGGTTCGTCCGGTAGACACGGAAGGAAACCACGTAGCGGGTACCTTCGGGAACAACAGGCAGGTCGCCGAGGTCGGCCCCCCCGGGTGTGCCGCCTCCCAGGAGCCGGCTGATGACGCCCTGGTCCCGGGCATTCTCGGGCACAAACCAATCCCCACCGGCTGCCAGGGGAATTTCCGGAACCGCGTCCGACACTTCAGGGAAATCGAGGACGAGATGGAAAAGGTCCCCGAACAGAACCGTGTCCTGGACGGTGTGGACCTGGGCCGGAACCATCTCCAGAGCGGAAAAATCCAGGGCGGCGATCGCGGTGTCGATAACCGCGGGGGCCGGTTGCCGGGGCTGCATTCCCGGAACGGTCCCAGGAGGTTGATGGCCCATCTGGGCCCAACCTGCCGGAACGGCGGGGCAAAAAAGGGCGGCCACGGCCGTCAGGGCCGCCAGCGCCAGAACGCCCCTTGCGCTCATGCGTGGGAAAGTCATCGCGAGGACCGCCTGGTTCGCCGGCCTTCGCGGGTGAGGAAGAATTTACGGAGGGGTTCCACGTACGATTGGGTTACATCAATTTCAACCAGATCGACCCCCCGCGAGGCCAAGAGCTTTTCCAGGGCCCGATCATGGGATGCGGCGCGTCCGGTCAGGCGCCGGGCGGTCGCGTCCGAGGAAGTGTCGATCAGGGCTACCTGTCCGGTTTCGGCGTCCACCCACTTCACCAAACCCACTTTGGGCAGGGATGTCTCCCGGGGATCCCGGACCCGTACGGCCACTACGTCATGGCGTCGTCCGAGAACCGAGAGGCTGGTCGAAAAATCTCCCACCCAAAAATCCGACACCAGGAAAACGGTGGCCTTGCGTTTGAGAACCGAACCCAGCAGGCGCAGGGGATCGTTGAGGTCGGTGCCGCGCCCTTCCGGCTCGAAGGTCAGCAGTTCACGAATGCAGCGCAGGACATGGCTCTTGCCTTTGGCAGGCGGAATGAATTTTTCGGTGCGGTCGCTGAACAACAACAGCCCCACCTTGTCCTTGTTCGCGATGGCGGAAAATGCCAGCACACCACACAACTCCGCCGCCACCTCCACCTTGGTTCTTTCGCCGGACCCGAACCAACCGCTGCGGCTCATGTCCACCACAAGCATGACCGTCAGTTCTCGCTCCTCCTCGAAGAGCTTGACGAACGGATCACCGGTTCGCGCGGTTACGTTCCAGTCGATGGTGCGCACATCATCGCCCGCGACGTATTCACGCACCTCGCGAAACTCCATCCCCATGCCCTTGAACACGGATTGGTATTCCCCGGAAAAAACCTCATCCACCAGGCGGCGGGTTCGGATCTCGATTCTCCTGACGGTGGCCAGGATCTCCGGTGGTATGGATGTGTTGCGGCGCTGGTTCATAATTGGATCAGGGAACCTCGATGTTGTCCAACAGGGAACTGACGATGTCTTCGCTGGTCAGGTTTTCGGCCTCCGCTTCGTAAGTGACCAGGATCCGGTGCCGCAGGGCATCGTGACCCACCGCCTTGACGTCTTCGGGAATGACAAACGCCCGACCCCGCAAAAGGGCCCGACCGCGGGCCAGTTGGGTCAACGCCAGCGTGGCCCGGGGAGATCCCCCCCAGGCGATCAGGGGCCCAAGATCGAGACCCGCTGCCTCGGGATCACGGGAGGCAAAAACGATTTCGATGATGTAGTCCTTGATCTTTTCGTCGATAAAAACGGTGTTCACCGCCTGCCGGATCTCCTTGATGGCCCCGGGGTCCAGCACCTGGCTTACTTCCGGGATGGACCTGCCGGCCATTCTGTCGAGGATGGTCCGTTCTTCTTCACGAGTGGGATAACCGATGCGCAGCTTCAACAGGAACCGGTCGACCTGGGCTTCGGGCAGCGGATAGGTTCCCTCTTGCTCAATGGGATTCTGGGTGGCCAGCACCAGGAAGGGCTCCGCCATGGGAAAAGTTTCCCCACCGATGGTTACCTGACGCTCCTGCATGGCCTCGAGCAGTGCGCTTTGGACCTTGGCCGGTGCCCGGTTGATCTCATCGGCCAAAATGATGTTGGAAAACACCGGCCCCTTCTTCACCGTGAAATCACCCGTATCCCGGTTGTAGATGGTGGTGCCGGTTATGTCGGCGGGCAGAAGATCAGGCGTGAACTGGATCCGTTTGAATCCCGTATCCACGGTTCTTGCCAATGTGCTGACGGCAAGTGTCTTAGCCAGGCCAGGCACACCTTCCAGGAGGATATGGCCATCGGTGATCAGACCCAGGATCAGGCCCTCCATCATATCCCGCTGACCGACGATCACTTTGCCCGCTTCGGAAAGGACCGCGCTCAGGCGGCCGGATAATTCCTCTGCGTAAACCTTGTCGAGAGACTGGTATTCGGACATGGCACCCTTTCAGCCCAAAGGCGAATTTTAAAACCGGGGAAAGAAATATGTTCATACGCGTACCGCCGCGGCAAGTTCCATTCGGCACACTTCTTCCGTGGAGCAAAAATACCCAACCCGTTTTTTCTTGCCAACACCTATGAAAAGCCTTTCAATATTCAACACGAACAACCGGGACGCATGACCCGGCCCAAACACGGAAATCACACGGAAAATGCCCATTGTAGTCATATGTGGGCAGATTCCCCGGCCAGGGAGACTACCTTGCGGATCAGCAAGCGCAAGATCGAATACCTTTCCGACAAGGTTCTCAAGATGCTCCAGGAGCATCCCATGGTCCACCCGGACCCCAATGTCGACCTCGTGACCCGAGCCATCGACGATGCGATTTTCGAAAATATGAAGCAGGAAGACGAGTTGGACGAACAGGTCGAAGCCCTCGTCAACCAGAATAAAAACGAGATCCGTGCCATGGAAATGGACCTCGGCGCCCTGCGCAACAAGATCAAGCGGGAACTTGCGCGAAAGAACGGCTTTATCCTATGACACGGCCTGAAATCCGCCGCCCCGACTACGATGGAGGAATTGAGTGAGACTGTCTGAAGAACGCGTCGCGGTCCTGGCCCGGTTGATCTGCAACCGCCTCCTGGATGAAGAACTGGTGGATCTCGAAATCGCCGAGAACGACTTCATTTTCCAAATTGAAAGCCTCATTCTCAAGGATCTCCTGATCGAGGGCGAAATCGACGAAGAGGCCACCGCCTTCGTGCTCAAAACCAAACCGAATCTGGAAGAAGGCTCCACGGAATGGGACGTTGAGCTGGAACGTAAGAAGGAGGAGTTCTCGATTGCCCGCGGTTATGTTTCCTTTTAAAGTGGAACTTTTTGACCTGGTGCCCCGCTCCCACTCAAGGCTGGCGGGCTCCCCCATTCCTCCTTCCATGTTTCAGTGGTCATGAAAATCCTGGTCCTGACCCCCTATCTTCCCCACCGCCGTGTCGGCCACGGCGGCGGCACCGCTGTCCGGGACCTGGTTACCTGGCTGGCCCGGCGGCACCAGGTCCAGGTTGCCGCGTTGGTCAGACCGGGCGAAGAAGACCTGCTTGCGGAGGTGGAGGAATTAGGCGTTTCCGTCGCCCCGATACCCTTCCGGGACAGTAACACCCGCAGTTCGGCCAGGGCTGCCCTGTACCTCGAACGCGCCCGCGCCTGGTGCAGGTCCCGGCAATCGGGCTTCCCCTGGTACGTGGAAAAATACTGGTCGCCGGACCTGTCGCGGCGGATCCTTTCCATTGTCGAGACTTTTGCCCCGGATGCAATCCAGATCGAATACCTGCAAATGGCCCTTCATGCCCGTGATCTCAGGCGGTGGCGCGACAACCGGAATTCGAACAGCCCCCTTCTGGTGCTCAACAGCCACGAACTGGGATCCCTGCCCCGCGAACGCCGGGCAGCCAGGACCTCCAATCCCCTGACCGCTTTCACCGCACGGAAACAGGCCCAAAGCTGGCGACGCCTGCAGGTGGAAAGTACCGGTTGGGCCGACCGCACACTTTGTGTCACCAGGGAAGACCATGCCCTGTTTGAAAACATGGGCGGCAGAAACCTGGTGACCGTACCCCTGGGTGTGGATCTTATCCGGATCAAAGCTGATTGGGATCCCGCCCCGGGCCTGAAGCTGCTTTTTGTCGGATCCTTCGACCACCGGCCAAACCGGCTGGCGGCCGAATTCCTGGTAAAAACGATGTGGCCCGTGGTGGCGGCCGCCCGGCCGGAAGCCCGTTTGACCATTGTCGGCCGCGGTTCACGCACCTTCCTGGGCCGAATGGAAAGTCTGGAAAGCTGGGCAGCCAAAGGTGTCAAAGCCCTGGGTTTTGTCGACGACCTGACTGGGTTGTTCCGGAAGAATCATCTATTCGTCGCTCCCCTGCCCGAAGGTGGCGGCATCAAGATCAAGATTCTCGAGGCCATGGCCCGCGGTATCCCCGTGGTGACCACGCCGGTCGGCGCCGAGGGAATTTCAACCGTGGACGAAGGGGCCATCGTCGTCGCCCCCTGCGACGCCGAATTCGCTACGGCTGTCCTGGCGGCCGCCCAGGACCCTGCGGGTTGCCGGCGCCGGGCCGCAAAGGCCAGACATGTCATCGAAACCCGGTTCAGCTGGAAAGCCATCACCGAACAGTTGACCGGCATCTACCAAGGGCAGTAGAAAACAAGGGCGGTAGGAAATTTTGCCATTCACGAGGGGGGGGTCTGCAACTTGCGCAGGATTTCAGGATCGACACCCGATTTCCCGGCGGCAACTTCGGCCAGGAGGGTTACCTGCGCCAACCGTTCCACGGTTTCCAGAAGACTGAAGGCGGACAGAAGGTCCGTTCCCACCGTAACCACTCCATGATTACCCAACAGCACCGCGTCACAGGTAGGGATTAAGGGGACGACCGAACCCGCCAGGGCGTCGGTGCCGGGCAGCGAACGGGCAGCCAGGGGCACCCGGGGCAGCAGGGAGGCCGTTTCGGTCAGCAGGCTGCCGTCCAGGTCCCGTCCGGCGACGGCAAAAGCGGTGGCCCAGGGGGAATGCGCGTGGCAGATGGCCCTGACTTCCGGGCGCAGAGCGTAGATTTGCGAGTGCAGCGGCCACTCGCTGGTGGCCGTTCCCTGCGGTGACCGGCCCCGTGTATCGACTTCCAATAGATCCTGGACCCGCAGGCTTCCCTTGCTCCTGCCCGAGGGAGTGACCAGAAAAGAATGGCCACCGAGACGAACCGACAGGTTCCCTTCGGCGGCCACAATGAGGCCTTTTTCATACATCCGGCGTCCGACCGTGACCATCTCCCGGCGCATCACGACCAGGTTTGGCCGGATAACGGACATCCTGACCCTACTTCGAGAAGGTGTAGATGTGCGACATTACGCCCTCGAAGAACTCGATATTCCGAACCTCTTCGGCGGCCAGTTGCCGCATCTGCACTTCGTCGAGTCCCAGATTCTCATCTTCGTTCCGTTCGACCCAATTCTGATAGGCTTCTTCTTCCAGCCGGTCAAGCATCTCGGTGGGAAAACCCAACGCGCTGCTGAACAGGAGTCCTTTATTACCGGGCAGGACGAACGGGTCCACATCATCGGATCGAGTAAAATAGTAGATCTCCGGCTCCAACCGTCCGTCCGCGGGAATAACCCAGATATTCCGGTCATGAAGAGTGGTCGTCGGCGCCCTGCGAGTGGACACGAAATACACCGTGGAAGCATCCTCGGAATAGACCGGGTCGGTATTGAGGATGCCGGATATCGGGTCGCCTTCGGACAGGGAGGTAAAAGTCAATCGAGTGATTTTGCCACTGGTATCCACGCTCCCGTCCTCAAGGGCGAGAGTGTCCACGTCAAGAGTGAATATTTCGGTGCCCGCCCCCACACCCGCTCCCGCGACATCCATACCGCCGGCGAAAATGATCTTGTCACCGTTGGGTGACCATTTGAGAGTTTCGATCCTTGAGTATTCGGCGGTCAGGGCATAGGTGTCAGCATCGTACCCATTGTTGGTCACGGCGCTGTTCATGTCCAGGACATGGATGGCCACTCCGCTGGGATTTGAATCCTGGATGGCGGAATAGAATCGAGTGAAGGCCAACCACCGTTTATTGGGCGAGAGAGTACAATCCAAATGATGCAACGGTCTCGGCGAAGGGTTCTGGTCCGTGGGCTCCATGAACAGAACTTCGATCTGCGTAAAGGAAGGAGTGGAAATTTCCGCCCGGAAAAGCCTGGAACCGATCCCGTTACGGTCGACGTTCATCCAGAAAAGGATGTGGTCATCGTCTTCCCAGATGGGGTTGCCCTTATCCATGTTTTCGGTTTCGGTAAAAAATTCATCCCTGCCGGAAATGGGGATCGTAATATCCTGCAGGTATATCAACTCGGCGTGTTGCTCCAGGAGGCTGGTCGTGGGTTCGAAACCCTGCGCCATGGGAATGAGGATCATTTGCCTGTTTTTGACATACACGGCGTCACCCGGATCCCTGACCGTGGGTATGGCCCACCAGTCCGCAGAGAACAGAACGGTTTGCTGGTCGGGGGACAGTTGGGGATTCAGGTAGTGATAACCATCACTGGAAGTATCGGTTGTCACCATGGCCAAATTGCCGGTGGAATGATTCCCGGAAACACTGAGGGTTTCCGCAGGATCTTCCTTGCTCGTGCACCCTACAGTGACGAAGACGATCAACAGGGCGACATAAGGCAGTAACAGGAAGCGGTTGCGCGGCCACTTCATATTCAATGGAACCTCCGGCACGGGGAATCGGGAAGCAGGTTGGGGCGCCGGATCACGGACCCGAAGCCAAATCCTGCCGTGTCTAGGAAAAATAAGGTAAGAACCCCCGGCAAATCAACCGGCAGTTCAAAATCAGCTCTCCAGATTGAAGGATGTGGTCACCCGCAACCAGGACCAAATGGGGTATTTCCCCACCCTGGCACCCTCGAATTCACCTTTTCGCAAACTTGCGGAGGCGGAATCTGTCAGGCTCCGGGCGGGACTTTCCACCACGATCACCTGGCGGACCTCTCCGGAGGGGCTGAGCAGGACGTCCAGGACCACCTCCCCGGAAACGCCTTTGTCCACCGACGATTGGGGAAATTCCGGAGATGGCCCCCCCATGAACCGGGGAGGGTACTTATTCAATTGCTGGTATTGCCACAAAGTGCCGAAGCTTCGCCCGCCGGTGCATTTGTCCATACCGGATTTCACCAGGGCGGCGGCACGTTCCTGATCCCCCCCGGCGCGCGCCACATCCGCGAGAAGATAATCCACGGCCGCGTCGTCCAGGCGGGTTTCGGCGGCTTCCAGGAGAAGTTTTTGAGCGCGGGCCAGCAGGCGCGTCCTGTTCCGTCCCCAGTCACCCACATCGGCCGCCGGTCCCTCGACGGGCAACAGGTCGGGGTCCCCTTGTCCGGCCAACAGATATAACTGCCCGAGCGTCAGCAGCATGAGCGAATGGCGATGCCCGTCCGCGAGTCCGAATTCCATTTCAATCATCCCGTCGGAACCAGACCCGTCGCGAAAATACTCCGAACATGTACCCAGATAACGTTCAACGACCGAAGGGACATCCAGGTCCTCACGGCAACCCTTCAGGCGGTGAGGCCTCCATGGGCCTTCGGGCACCGGGATTTCCTGCAGGTCCCCGATACCGGCGGAAGCCGTGCTGGCATCTTCGACTGCCACCTCCGGTGGTCCCGGCGCACAGGCGCCCAGACCGACCAAAAGGAGCAAAACCCCGACCACCATGCCGGAACCGGACCGGGGCGATGCCGAAAAGGAGCAATCCATTTTCATTCGGTTTCCTTTGCTTCGAGGCTTGGATCGAGGCGCAACACTTCATCCCATTCTTCAGCGGCTTCATCTTCGCGATCGAGTTTCAGCAGAAGGACCACCCGGTTGTTTCTGTAGACCACGTTTTCAGGGTCGAGATTGATGGCCAATTCGGCGGCCTCAAGCCCCTCGGGATAATATCCGGATTCCAAAAGATTGAGGGAGACCCTGCCCCAGAAACCGTGATCCGTCAATAATTCCTCCGCCAGTCCACCCGGCAGCGCATTCGGATCGGAAAGAGCCCGCAGGCAAGCCAGTGAACGATGGAACTCAAGCAGGCGACCTTCCGCTTCGATGGAAAGATTCGTCTCGGCAGCCGACAACCCTTCCGGGGCCAGACCGTCCAGGAAATGAAGGAGGTCAACGTCCCGGCCGGCGCCTGCCAGGGACAGGCCCAGATTCATCCTGGCCCAGGGAGTCGGGTCCCGGGCCATGAGTTTTTGAAGAGGCTCCACCGCGGCGGAAAACTTCCGGGAAGCCAGTAGAACTCCAGCCAGGGACCGGTCTGCCTCCAGGCAATCCGGGCATAGTTTCCTGGCCACCTCCAGTTGTTCGACCGAACCCCGGACATCATGGAATTCGGCAAGGAACTGTCCATACTCGAGGCGGGCGTCAAAATCCAGCGGAGCCAATTCCACCACCAGGCCGAACTCGGTAAGGGCCCGGCCTTTTTTCCCCAGGGCCAGCAGGGCCACGGCCAGATTTCGGTGCGCCACATGGTCGTTGGGGGCATGGCGCATCACTGTCTCAAGGTGTGGAAGGGCCTGCGCGGCATCGCCGCCCCGCAACAGGGCCAGGCCCAGGCGGCCCTCGATCTGCCACCCGTAAAGGGGATCATCACCCAGTTGGTCGAAAAGCCGACGGGCCTCCAGGATCGCCGCTCCGGGTTGGCCATCCGCCAATAAACCGTCAACTTTCGTCAGACCCGCCTGGGCCTGGGCGGCGACCTCGGATCTGGTCATCCCCGATCCGGTGCCTACCCAGACACAACACATGAAAGCGGCAAGGCATGTGACAGCCAGCCATCCTCTTATCGACCTGAGACCCGGATTGAGCATATTACCCGTCTCCCCCGCCGGGGCGGATTGTTTAACTTCAACGGAACCTAGGACAAAATAAGGGATAAACCTCCAGGAATGAAGCAGGTATCTCCCGACCCCACTGCAATTTTCCAAATTCAGGGTATGGGAATGCCCTGCAATCTGTGCTATATTTTTCAGGCAGAGTCCGTATTGGAGAGCGGCTGGAAATCAGCCCCCCTTGATGGAGAACGGTGCGGGCCGGACCCTTCGACCCAGAAGAACAGGACCAGGAAATGACCAGCGACCAGAACGAAAATTCGACCCCTCTGTCCGAAGAGCCCTCCGAGACACCCCAGGCCGCCACACCCGAACAACCAGAGGCCGTTTCAGGTAATGAGGTGAGTGAGGAAACCGACGAGACCGAAGAAGATTCCAATGAATTCGCGAAACTTCTGGCTGCCTCCGAAAATGACGGGCCCACCGAGGCCCAACCGGGGGACAAACTGACCGGTAGGATAATCCAGATTGATGGGCCCGACGCCTTCGTGGATTGTGGGTTGCGCAATGAACTTCCCATCTCGGTTCAGGATCTCAAAGACACCGACGGGGAAATGAAATTCAAGGTCGGGGACGAAATCACCGCTTATGTCCAGAAATCCCCGGACGGACTCAAACTCACGATGGCGGTCAACCTCAGGGAAGCGGGCTCCGAAGCCCTGACCGCGGCTTATGCCGCCGGCACTCCCATCAAAGGCAAGGTGGGAAGCACCAACAAGGGCGGCTTTTCGGTGGACCTCGACGGGACCCGGGCCTTTTGCCCCTTCAGCCAGATCGATGTGCGGCGGGCGGACAATCCTGAAATATTCGTGGGTCAGACCTACCAGTTCAAGATCCTGGAACTCTCCGAAGACGCACGCAACATCGTTGTTTCCCGCCGGGCCCTGCTCCAGGCCGACCGGGAATCGCAGGCCGACGCCACACGGGAGTCGTTGGTCCTGGGCGATAATCTGGAAGGTGTCGTGACACGGCTGGTTCCTTTTGGGGCATTTGTCGATATCGGTGGCCTGGAAGGACTTGTCCATATTTCCCAGATTTCACATCAACGTGTGGGCGACCCCGGTGAAGTTCTCAAGGAAGGCCAGACCGTCAAAGTCAAAGTCCTGGAAATCCAGAATCTGGGTATGGGGCGCTCCGAACGAATCAGCTTGTCCATCAAGGCCCTGGCCACCGACCCCTGGCCCGAAACGGCCAGTTCCATGGTGCCCGGCCAGGATGTCGAGGGCCGCGTAACGCGGTTGGTCGACTTTGGTGTCTTTGTCGAACTCCAGCCCGGCGTGGAAGGTTTGATCCACATATCCGAACTGGCCAACCGGCGGGTCATCCATCCACGGGAAGTTCTTAACGAAGACGATCAGATCAATGTCCGTGTCCTGGACGTGGATCTGGATCGAAGGCGGATCTCCCTGTCCAGGAAACAGGCCTCGGATTACGAGGAAGACTGACCCGGGGTTCGCAGACCGGATACCACCTCGATGATCCTGGCGGAAGCGAAATCCACTTCCTCACGAGTGGTGAAGCGCCCGAGCCCGATCCGCAGGCTCGCCGCGGCCAGGTCCTTCCCCACACCGATGGCCTCCAAAACAGCAGAGGGACGAGTCTCCAGGCTGCTGCAGGCGGAACTGGAGGAAACCGCAATAACCGTCAGGGCGCTCAACAAACGGTGCGCCCGAACTCCCTCGAAACTGACGTTTAGGTTTCCTGGAACCCTTTCCTCCATGGCGCCATTGAAATGCACCCCTTCCAAAGCACCCCTCAAGGCCTCCCACATCCGGTCGCGTAATGCTCGCAGGCGTAGAGCCTCCTCTGCCATGACCTCCCCGGCCAGCCGGCAGGCCTCGCCAAAAGCTGCGATACCAGGGACATTGAGGGTGCCCGGCCGCAGCCCCCTTTCCTGACCGCCGCCAAAAAAAAGCGGCGCCAGGGTCACCCGCGGGTCACGGCGGCGGACATAGAGCGCCCCCACTCCCTTGGGCCCATAGATCTTGTGGGATGACAATGAGAGCAGGTCCACCCCGTCCCCCTGAACATCCAGAGGAATTCTTCCGGCGGCCTGGGCCGCGTCCGTATGGAACAGGATCCCCTGTTGTTTACAGATGCTGCCGATTTCAGCCACCGGCTGGATGGTTCCTATCTCGTTCTGGGCCGTCATCACAGAGACCAGAAGAGTGCCCTTTTCAAGAGCGTCGGCGATATCCCCGGCCGTTATCCGACCATCAGGCCGGGCCTGAACAACGGTGACCCGGCCGCCGCGCCTCTCGAATTCCCCAAGCGTGCCACGGACAGCCTCGTGCTCCAGGTTGGTGGTTACCATGTGGCCGCCACCGGCCCCGTAGGCGCCGGCGACCCCCAGCAATGCCAGGTTATCCGACTCGGTGGCCCCGGAAGTAAAGATGATTTCCCTGGCCGTGCCTCCGATCAACTCCGCCACCTTTTCACGCGCCTCTTCCACAAGTCGGGCCGCGGCCCAACCGAAGGCGTGGCCTGAACTGGCCGGGTTGCCGAAGTGATCCTTCTGGACCTGTTGCAAAAAGGCAAGGACCCCGGGATCGATCGGGGTGGTGGCATGGTGGTCAAGATATATGGGGGTGCGCAGGGCCATGGACCGCTCCCGATAAGTCCGGGGGAATTCCCCGGATCAGCGACTGAGTTCCAGCATCCTGTTGATGGGCGCCAACGAGGCCTCGGCCGTGGCGGGATCAACGGTGATCTCCGGAGTGCGGTCCCGCATGCACAGGTACAGCTTCTCCAGGGTATTCTTCTTCATGTAGGGGCATTCGTTGCAATTACAGGTCTCGTCATTCCCCGGCGCAGGAATAAAGACCTTGTCGGGATTGTCCTTTTGCATCTGGTGAATGATGCCCGGCTCCGTAACCACGATGATTTCCCGGGCCGGAGTCTTGCCGGCAAAGGCCAGCATGCTGGACGTGCTTCCGATGTGGTCGGCGTGCTGCAGGACCGCTTCCGGACATTCGGGATGGGCGGACACCACCGCCTCCGGATGTTCGATCTTCAATTCCACCAGTTTTTTCTCGTTGAACATTTCATGCACTTCACATGAACCCGGCCAGAGCACCATTTCCCGGCCCAGGCTGCGGGAAACCCAGTCCCCGAGATATTTGTCCGGGGCAAACACCACCGGTTGGTCCTTGGGAAAGGAAGCCACGATTTTCACGGCGTTGCTGCTGGTGCAGATGACATCGCTCATGGCTTTGGTGGCGGCGGAACAGTTGATGTAACTGACGACCTTGTGGTCGGGATAGTTTTCGAGAAAGGCGGCGAATTCGTCGGGAGGACAACCGTCGGCCAGGCTGCAGCCCGCTTCAAGGTCCGGCAACAGGACCTGCTTGGAGGGATTCAGGATTTTGGCGGTTTCCGCCATGAAGTGGACGCCGGCGAAGACGATGACATCGGCCTCGGTTTCCGCCGCCCGTTGACTCAGTGCCAGGCTGTCCCCGATGAAATCGGCAATATCCTGAACATCGGGTTCCTGATAGAAATGAGCCAGGATGACCGCATTCATTTCCTGGCGCAGGCGGTCGATTTCCTTGAAAAGATCCAGAGTCGGATCCACGGACCCCGAAGATGACATGCTCATGGCTTCTCGTTTCTGCCGGCAACCAGGTGGATCTTTCCCGGACTGGAGCCCCGGGACTTGTCTCCGGGGCCGTCTGCGCCCCTCGTATGCTGCTAATTTTGTCACAGGTGGAGAATTCTGCAAGGGTCCTTTGAAACTTCCGCCTGAAGAGGTATGGACTTTTCCTTCGCAAAGCCCTAATATTCATTGGTTGTATACGCGGCCTCTGCCTCCTTGCGGGCATGTAATTTCCGGTGGTTGCCATGAAGGCGCCCTGGATTTGGTAGTCGGCCGTTCCGTTCCCCCACCAGCTGAACATGAGGATATCTCGGCAATGAACAAAATTGCGTCTGTCCTGACCGGCATTAGCAGTCTGATAGCAAAGCCGTGTCTGCCCGTACTTATGTCCCTGGTTCTTCTGACCCTGGTTCTTTTTGCAGGGGCCTGTTCAGATGATGCCACAGAAGTTCCCTTCCCCAAACAGCCCACCCCTGAGCCCCAGAACTGGCTGTTTGCCGTCTATGGGACCGGCCCCGATGACGTCTATGTCGGCGGAGCCCGGGGCGCCCTGTTCCACTATGACGGCGACAAATGGGAAGAAGATCCTTCGGGCACCAATAAAGCCATTACCAGGATATGGGGATCCGGTGACGGGACCCTGTATGCCACCGGCCATGGCGGCACTATTCTGCGCCAGTCGGGCGGCAAGTGGAGCGCCATGACCAGCGGGACCACCCAGAACCTGTATGGCATGGGACGTTTCCGCGGAGAAATCTACGCCTGCGGATTCAGGGGAACCCTCCAGAAACTCAGTGGCGGCTCCTGGGGAGGAGTTCCCGGTTTGAGCTGGATCAGGGACGAAAGCGGCGCTCCCACGGACACACTTGTCTTTTCCCAGGATGTCGCCTCACTCACCACCGTGAACAGTTTTTTCATCGGTGGCGCCTTCATCGATCCAAAATTCATCGGCATTCCCGAAGACATGGAGGGAACCAGGGGTGGGGTTTTCGAGATTGCTCCCCCAGACACCACCTTCCCCGATTATGTCCCCGAAACCGGCGCGTATGGTGTTTTACCCGACTGGATTCTCAGGCCCCTCAGCGGAGAGCAGATTGTTGATGCCGAGTGGATGCTGTCTTCCACCTCGGACCCTGCCGACCTGAGCCGCAATTACCTGGGCACTTCGGAAGGATGGCTTTTCCAGCTTTCCGACGCCCGGGGGGACACGGTCTGGACCAAGATGGACCCCTCTGTCACCCAAAGTCCGGGTGGAGGTATCCAGGACATCTGGCTCGATCCCCAGAACAATGTCTATATGGTTACCGATGAAGGTGCGATCGTCTACCAAACCTGGGACTACGAGTTCAGGGGTGACGGTGAACGCATCGTCTTGCACGATGGGACCGTGACCCTGACCGGAATCTGGGGCACGGACCCGGGAAATTTCTATGTCGTGGGATACATGGACGAAAAGTTCCTGCACTGCTCCCACAATCCTGTCACTGGAGAATTCAGCTTCGTCGAGATCGATGTTGTTTTCCCCGGCGACAAGGCGATGGACCCTGGCCCGACCGTCGACAAGTTCGGCCGGCCCGTTTTTTAGTTGCCCCGGCGAGCGTCAGCTCAGGGCTTCCCGCGCCGGATGCATCATCAAATCCCCGACGGCCCGGTTCTCACCCGAGAACCGGGCTGGTGTTCGCCAATTCCACTTTTTGGAGGTTATCCCATGTCGCATCAGGGTCCTGGCCGCAAGGCCGGTTTGATCACTCTTCTGGCCTCGCTCACCTGTCTGCTGCTGGCCGTTCCGGTCCTGGCCGATTATGAACCCGATCCCTCCGCGGCCCGGGCCACTGTTCCCGAAGAATACCAGTGGAACCCCAACCACATTTTCCCTGACAAGGCAGCCTGGCAGGCCGAACTGGAAGCCATCGGCACCGATATTCCCAAGCTCAAGGAATTCCAGGGACGCCTGGGCGAATCGGCTGCCGTCATGCTGGACGCCAACAACGCCAACCACGACATGATGATCCGGCTGTACAAACTCTACGTCTACGCCCAGACCCTCTATGATGTGGACCAGGGCAACAACGAGCACCGGCAGATGCAGGGTCAGGTCTCGGCCCTGTTTCCCTCCTTCGGCGAAGCCACCAGCTGGATGGAACCCGAGCTGCTGGAAATCGACCCCGCGGTCATCAAGAATTTCATGGCCGAGGAAAAAGAGCTCGCGGTCTACAGCTACTATTTCTCCGAGCTGTGGCGCCAGCAGGAACACACCCTCAGCAGCCCCGAGGAGCGGCTGATGGCTCTGACCGGCAACATGCGCTCGGTTCCCAGTGACGCCCACGAGGCCCTGCTGGGAGTCGACATGGAGTTCCCTGACATCGTCGACGGCGAAGGCAACACCATTCCGATGACCGTCAGCGGTTTTTCAGGACTGCGCTCCGATGATTCCTTCGCTGTCCGCAAGCAGGCACGCGATGTCTTTTTCGGCACCCTGCGGAACTACGAAAACACGTTTGCCGTCCTGCTCGACGGCGCCGTAAAATCGCACATCATGTCCAAGGACGCCCGCGGTTACGACAACTGCCTTGAGGCCTCCATGTCGCCGGACAACATCTCCACCGCCGCCTACCGGATGCTGATCGACACCGTGCGTGAGAGCCTGCCCAACACCATGCACAAGTACGTCGACCTGCGCCGGAAGGTCATGGGTCTCAAGGGACCGCTGACGTTCCCCAATCTCTACAACGCCATGATCGAAGGCGTGGAACCCAACTATTCCTACGCCGACGCCCAGGAAGTCATCACCAAGGCCCTGAAACCCCTGGGCAAGGAATACGTGGGCCTGCTGGCCGAGGGCATGGATCCCAACAGCGGGTGGATCGACATCTATCCCAACGAGGACAAACGCAGCGGAGCCTACAGCAATGGCGTGCTGGCCAAGGACATCCACCCCTACGTGCTGCACAACTTCGACAACACGCTGGACGCCGTCTCCACCACGGCCCACGAAATGGGCCACGCGCTGCACTCGGTCTACAGCAACCGCAACCAGCCTCCCATCTACGCCGGTTACACGACCTTCCTGGCGGAGATCGCGTCGACCTGCAACGAGGCCCTGTTGACAAACTACATGCTGGCCGAGGCCGACGATGTGGACGTCAAGCTGATGCTCCTGAACCAGCGGCTCGAGTCGATCAGGCTGACCATTTTCCGTCAGACCCTGTTCGCCGATTTCGAATTGCGGTTCCACGAACACGCCGAAGCCGGCAACCCGCTGACAGCCGAATTCCTTAACACCCTGTACGCCGAAATGATCAAGGAATACTACGGTGCCGGGTTTGAATTGGGTCCGGATGACGAATGCGAATGGATGTTCATCCCCCACTTCTACTACAACTTCTACGTGTTCACCTACGCCACGGGACTGACCAGCGGTCTGGCCCTGGCGGACGAGATTACCGCCCATGGCGATGAAGCAGCCCAGCGGTACATCGACAACATGCTGAAGGCCGGCTCGAGCGCGCCCCCGCTGGAGATCCTGCGCAACGCGGGTGTCGATCTCGAAACCCCCGCGCCCATCATCAGCGCCATGAAGATGTTCGAAGAGACCATCGATGAATTCGATCGTCTGTGGACCAAGAAGTACGGCAAGATGTAAGTAAGGGGCATTGACCCCATCCCAAACGGCGCCGGGTTTTTGCCCGGCGCCGTTTGTTTTTAATGACTTTGGGCCCAAAAAAAAGGCCCCCTCGCAGGAGGGGGCTGATCTTTGGTAGGCCACCCAGGACTCGAACCTGGCACAACCTCCTTAAAAGGGAGATGCTCTACCTGATGAGCTAGTGGCCCACCCGAAACGGGTGCTTAATAACCGCAGGATCCGCAATATAAATTACACCCCGGCCGGTGTCAAAGGATTCGGGGATTTCGACAGACCTCAGGTGGTTACACCCGTCTCCGTCCAGATCATCTGCTCCCGGTCCCGCCCTACACTCACCCCGACGATCAGGGTCCCGAGTTCCCTTTCCAGAAACTCCAGATACTTGCGGGCAGCGGCGGGAAGATCGATCAAGCGCCGGCAATCGACGGTGGGCTTTTTCCACCCCGCGAATTCCCTGTAGACCGGGCGGCAGCGGGGCAACGCTTCGCTTAGTACGGGGTAAGTGGTGATCTGTTCCTCGTCCAACTCATAGGCGGTGGCTACCTGGATCGCTGCCATGTCGTCCAGGACATCAAGCTTGGTGATGATCACCCCGGTCATGCCGTTGATATCCACGGCATACCGCGCGGACACCATGTCGAACCAGCCGCAACGCCGCGCCCGGCCGGTGGTGGCGCCGTACTCGCCCCCCGCGTCCCGCAACGCGTCACCCCTTTCACCCAGGAGCTCGCTGGGGAAGGGTCCGTTGCCCACCCGCGTGCAGTAGGCCTTGAAGATACCGTTGATGTCACCGAGCACCCGCGGCGGCAACCCCGTTCCGGTCAGGGCGCCTCCTATGGTGCTGTTGCTGCTGGTCACGAAGGGGAAGGTCCCGTGGTCGATGTCCAGCATGGTGCCCTGGGCCCCTTCGAAAAGGGCGCTTTCTGTGCCCTCCCTGACCGGGCGCAAAACATCGTAGGGATTGACCACCATGGGAGCGACAAACTGCGCCAGCACCACCAGTTCCTCCGCCAGGACCCGTGCGGGCAATGGTTCGGCGTCGTAGAACTCGCTCAGGATCTCATTGGCCGACAGGATCTTTTCGATGGCCTTGCGTTCCAGGTTTTCAGTGGGCAGCAGAAGGTCCCCCATACGCAGGCCGGTGCGCTGGATCTTGTCCAGGTAGGCCGGGCCAATACCGCGTCCGGTGGTTCCGATACTCTTGCGCTTCAACCTGGTTTCCCGCAGCTCGTCCAGCCTCATGTGGTAGGGCATCAACAAGGTAGCCGTAGCCGAAATGTGAAGGCGATCCCTTACCTCGTGGCCTTTTTGTTCGAGGGCCATGATTTCATCCCGCAAACTCCAGGGATCGATCACCATGCCCCCGCCCAGCAGGCAGCGCACACCCTCGTGAAGGATTCCCGAGGGAATCAGGTGCAGCACATGCTTATCCGGCCCGATGTGGATGGTATGACCGGCATTGGCTCCGCCCTGGTAGCGAAGGACCCAATCGACATCACGGCTAAGGGCGTCAACGATCTTGCCTTTGCCTTCGTCACCCCACTGGCCGCCGATGATAACTCGGTTTTCCACAGTCAAACTCCATGGTTCGGCCGAAACAATTCGGCCAAAAAAAAGACCCGCACTTCAGGACGGGTTACACGGAAAGTATCGCCCTGTTGTCAGCGCCCGTCAAACATAGCTTTCAAGGCACCCCAGGTTTTTTCATCGACCAGGGAACCCGAGCCGCATTCATCATGGACCCCGGGATTGCCGGCCTGGCTCTCGACGTTGCCGTCCGGCTCCCCATCTCCGTCGCTGTCGCCGACCTCCACCCCGTTGAGACAGCCGTCACCGTCGGAATCCAGGCTGGCCAGGTTGGAGTCCCAGAGACGTCCGTTGGCCAGATAATCGACACCAAAGGGATTCAAGGCGAAGTCCGCCGAGGAGGGTTGGACCGAAGTATGGCAACTGAAGCATAGGTTCGGCGACGACACCGGCAGGCGCGCCATATCGACATCGGTGGCCAGGGCTGGATTTACGAACACCACGGCACAGACCGCCAAGGCGGACGCTATTAGAAGCGAACCTGTGGATAATCCAAGTTTCATCCTGCCACCTGGGACGGCGCCGCGATCGAAAACGGCGGCCGTCGGAGAATCACAATTTCGTCATTCCACCATTGGCATCCGGTGCGGACAAATAATGCCCGTCCACACCCATTATACCTCCTGCACTTCAACGCCGTCAAATCGCCCCTATTCGGCATTGGCTGCCAGAAGGGCCTCAACCCAGCCCAGCATTTCTTCGCGACCGGTACCTTTAACGGCGGAAGTGGGAAAGAACGGAGTATCGGCGGGGACACCCAGAGCTTCGATAATGTCCTGAAAGCGCCGTGAACGGGCATTTGTTCCCACTTTATCCATTTTTGTCACCGCCAGGGCCCAGGGGTGGCCAGATTCGCGAATCCAGCCGGAGACTTCCAGGTCCTCACGGGTGGGCTGGTGGCGCGCATCCAGCAGCTGAAACAGGGCCAAAGGCCGGTCACCCACCAGCAGATACTTGCGAAAAAGGGTCATCCAGGCCGCACGCGTCTTTTTGCTGACCTTGGCGAACCCATAGCCCGGCAAATCCACCAGATAAAACCTCTTATCCACCAGAAAATAATTCAATAAGCGGGTTTTTCCGGGTTTCCTGCTGGTGTGGGCCATATTGGTCCGAGTAAGGAAGTGGTTGATCAGAGATGACTTACCACAGTTGCTGCGCCCGATGAAAGCAAACTCGGGCAGGATCAGGTCCGGTCTTCCCTTCAGATCGGGACTGCTGGTGATGAATTCCACTTCCATGCCGATCAGGCTTTCCGGGCCCGGGCGGCGGGCTTTTTTCCGCCATCGACCAGGGCCAGAGGCAGGACTTCCTCCATGGTATCCACCAGATGAACGGTCAACTTGTCCCGGACCTCTTCGGAGAGTTCCCGGAAATCCTTCTCGTTGTCCCTGGGAATGATGAGGTGCCGGCTACCCGCCCGGACGGCGGCAACCGCCTTTTCGGGCAGGCCGCCGATGGGCAGAACCTTCCCGCGCAGGGTCACCTCGCCGGTCATCGCGACATCCGAACGGACGGGAATGTTCCGCAAAAGTGAGACAATCGCCGTGGCCATGGCCACCCCGGCGCTGGGACCGTCCTTGGGAATGGCGCCCTCGGGCACGTGGATATGGATCTGACTTTTTTTGAACCAATCACCCGACATTTCCCGGCACAGCCCCCGCGCATAGCTGAGGGCGGTCTCGGCGGACTCCTTCATCACGTCCTTCAGGTTGCCGGTGATGGTGACCTTGCCGCTGCCCGGCACCGAAGCCACTTCGATTTCGAGGATTTCCCCACCAGCCATGGTCCAGGCCAAACCCACCACCACGCCCACCTCGGGCTCGCGATCCACCAGCTTGCGGCGGAACTTGGGAATGCCCAGGTATTTCTGGACGGTGCGGTCGCTTACCGCACCGGGGAATTTGCCGTTATCCGCATGGTACTTGGCGACCTTGCGGCAGATGCCGGCGATTTCCCGTTCCAGGTTCCGCACTCCCGATTCGCGTGTGTATCCGTCGATGATGGTCTGGAAGGCGGACCGTTTGAACCCGCCCTTCCATTTGGCGACGCCGTTGCGTTTCATCTGCCGCGGGGCAAGAAAACGTTCGGCGATGACCAGTTTTTCGTGCTCCAGATAGCCGGGGATCCGGATGATTTCCATGCGGTCTTCCAGGGCCGGCGGGATGGAATGCAGGCTGTTGGCCGTAGTGATGAACATGACGTTGCTGAGATCGAACTCCACTTCCAGATAGTGGTCGCTGAAGGTGGCGTTCTGTTCCGGATCCAGTACTTCCAACAGGGCGCTGGCCGGGTCGCCCCGGAAGTCCGAGCCCATCTTGTCGATCTCGTCCAACAGGAAAACAGGGTTACGTGTCCCGGCCTTGCGCAGGGAATCGATGATCCGGCCGGGTTTACTCCCGATGTAGGTCCTGCGGTGGCCGCGGATCTCGGCTTCGTCCCGGACACCGCCGAGGCTGATCCGCACGAATTTCTTGTTGATGCTGTCGGCGATGCTCCGCCCCAGGCTGGTTTTTCCGACACCCGGAGGGCCCACCAGGCAAAGGATCGTCCCCTGCATTTTTTTGGTCAGCTTGTAGACCGACAGGAATTCGAGGATCCGTTCCTTCACTTTTTCCAGGCCGTAATGGTCCGCGTCCAGTCTTTCACGAACCTTGGCGGTATCCATGCGGTCCCGGGATTTTTTCTTCCAGGGCAACGACAACAGGGTGTCGAGGTAATTGCGCACCACGGTGGCCTCGGGGCTCATGGGCGACATCCGCTCCAGACGGTTCACTTCCCGCCGGGCCACTTCCATCGCTTCGCTGCTCAGGTCACTGTCGTCGATCCGCAGACTGTATTCCTCGATCTCGGAATCCTCATCGGCCGTGAACCCGAGTTCCTTGCGGATGGCCCGCAACTGTTCGTTGAGGTAGAACTCCCTCTGGTTGCGCTGGACCTGGGAATGGACTTCGCCGTCGATGCGCTGTTCTATTTCCAGGATATCCAGTTCGTTGGCCAGGATCTGGTTGATGCGTTTCAGGCGCAGGCTGAGATCGGGTTCCTCGAGCAGCTCCTGCTTGAGAGGCACGCGGCCCAGGATATAGGCGCTGATCGAGTCGGCCATCCGGGCGATCTCGTCGATGTTCAACACCGACAGCAGGACCTCGTCGGGCAGCCTTTTGTTCAGACGTACATACTCCTTGAACCTTTCCTTGATGGAGCGGCTCAGGGCCTCGACCTCGGTGCCGGTGGCGTCGACCTCCTCGGCCGGGCTGATATCCACTTCCAGGAAACCTTCGGCCAGGACCACCTTTTCCACCCGGACCCTGGCCACACCCTCGACCAGGATTTTCAGCGTTTCATCCGGTGTGCGGATGATCTGCAGAACCTTGATGACGGTTCCGAATTGGTAAAGGTCGTCACCGGCGGGTTCCTCGGTCTCCGGCTCTTTCTGCGCGATCACGCACAGGTACTTGTCCCTTTCCATGGCCGCTTCGACGGCCGCCACCGAACGGGGCCGGCCGACCAGCAGGGGCGTGACCATGTAAGGAAAAACCACGACATCCCGCAGCGGCAGCAGGGGGAGTTCGCCCGGCAGAAGGACATCGTCGCCATCCCGCGTAATGATGAAATCGGTGGAACTCATTTTTCTCCTCGGTCCGGCCAAGTCGGCCGACCGCAAACGGACACCCTTTCCCTAACATTCAGGGCCGGATCGTCCACTGACAGGGGTCCCAACGGACCCCGTGATGACAATGCTGGGAGGTTTCTGGCTGTTCTTACGCTTCCTTGATGTCGATCGGAGGCTCGCCCAGCACCACTTCGGGTTCGGCCTTATCGGCCACTGTTTCCCTGGTGATGGTAACCTGCCGGACGTCATCCTGGGAAGGAATCTCGAACATGGTGCGACGCATGATATTTTCCAGGATGGAACGCAGACCCCGCGCGCCGGTCTTGCGATCGATGGCCAGATCGGCGATCGCGTGCAACGCCCCGGTCTCGAACACCAGTTCCACGTCTTCCATCTCCAGCAGCTTGATGTACTGCTTGGTCAGGGCGTTACGGGGTTCGGTAAGAATGCGAAACATGGCGTCGGCGTCCAGTTCGTGCATGCTGGTCACCACGGGCAAACGTCCGATGAGTTCCGGAATCAGGCCGAACTTCATCAGGTCCTGGGACTCGACCAGGCTCAGGAACTCCTCCCGCTCTTCGCTGATGGAGAATTCCTCTTCGCGCCCGAAGCCCAGCACATTTCGTCCCACCCGGCGTTCGACGATCTTTTCCAGTCCCTGGAAAGCGCCGCCGCAGATGAAAAGGATGTTCTTGGTATTGACCTCGAGGTACTTCTGCTGCGGATGCTTGCGCCCGCCCTGGGGCGGAACATTCGCCACGGTGCCCTCGAGAATCTTGAGCAGGGCCTGCTGAACGCCTTCACCGGAGACGTCCCTGGTAATGGAAGGGTTGCCGCTCTTACGGCCGATCTTATCGATCTCGTCCACATAGACAATACCCTGTTCGGCAGCCGGGATGCTGTAGTCCGCGGCCTGCAGCAGCCGCACGAGAATGTTCTCGACATCTTCCCCCACGTAACCGGCCTCGGTCAGGGCGGTGGCGTCGGCGATGGCGAACGGAACATTGAGGTACCGGGCAAGGGTCTGGGCCAGAAGCGTCTTCCCCGTACCGGTATTACCCAGAAGAAGGATGTTGCTCTTGTCGATCTCGACCCCGTCGCTGGTCTTCTTCTGATGGATCCGTTTGTAATGGTTGTAAACGGCCACCGACAGGCTGACCTTGGCATCCTCCTGCCCGATCACGTAGGTATCAAGGTAATCCAGGATTTCCTTCGGCTTCGGGAACTGGGGAGGCGCCAGGGAGGCCTCGTCGAGAAGTTCGCCCTCGAGGATATCGTTGCAAAGTTTGATGCACTCGCTGCAGATATACACGCTGGAAGGTCCGGCGACCAGCTTGGCCACCTCGTCCTGGCCGCGGGCACAGAACGAGCACTTGATCATCTGTGGGCTGCCGTTCTGACGTCGTTTCATGATTTCTCCAGCTCCAATCCCCCGCTATTTTTTCTTCGAGTCATTCTTCTTCGAGTCACCGGTCGGCTCGATTTCACTTCGACTTTCGATCACCTTATCGACGATGCCGTAGGCACAGGCCTCATCCGCGGACATGAAAAAATCCCGGTCACTGTCGGTGGCGATTTTTTTCTCACTTTGTCCGGTATGGGCGCCAAGGATGGCGTAGAGTTTATCCCGAATGTTGAGGATCTCCTTGGTGTAGATCTCCAACATGCTGGCCTGGCCCTGGCTGCCCCCGAGGGGCTGGTGGATCATGACCCTGGAATTTTTCAGCGCCGAACGTTTTCCCGCAGCGCCGGCGGCCAGCAGGACGGCACCCATGCTCGCGGCCTGTCCCATACAGATGGTAACCACATCATTTGTAATGTATTGCATCGTATCATAGATCGCAAGACCCGCGGTCACGCTGCCGCCGGGGCTGTTGATGTAAAGATAGATGTCCCTTTCGGGGTCTTCGGCCTGCAAAAACAGCATCTGGGCGATCACCAGGTTGGCGATATTGTCGTCCACCGGGAAGCCCAGAAAAATGATCCGGTCCTTCAGGAGCCGGGAATAGATATCGTAAGCGCGCTCACCGTGGCTGGTCTGATCGACAACTACCGGTACAAGCATTGATCACTCCTTTTCACCAAAAACATCCGTGTCGGCGGGCACCTTGGCGACTTCGGCCCTTGAAAGCAGAAAATCGTAGGTACGACGCTCCAGAAGGTCGTATTCGATGCGTTCTTTTTCATCGCCACTGTTGACGAATTCCTTATAACGGTCAACATCGAATCCATTTTCCAAGGCCATCTGTTCGATGCGTTCATCGACATCTTCGGCCGTTACCTTGATATCTTCCTGTTTGCGCACCGCCTCGAGCAGCAGCATGGCCTTGATGGCCGTTTCGGCGTGGGGTTTCCCCGCTTCGAGGTATTCCTTGTCTTCGTCCTCGGAATCGGGCCGGCCCATCTGGGCGTTCCGCTTGTGCATGTCCTCCAGGCCCGATGTCAGATACCTGGAAACCATTGACGGAGGCAGTGATACATCATGCCGCTTGACAAGTTCCTCCTGAACCTGACGATCCATTTCCTGTTCGATGCGCTTGGCGTTTTCCTTCTCCATGTCGGCCCGGATATCGGCCCGCAACTCCTCCAGGGTCTTTTCCTCGGCCACGGCTCCGGCGAATTCGTCATCCAGGTCGGGCAGTTTTTTGGCGGAAACCTCGCGGATCAGGCACTTGAAAGCCATGCTGCGGCCCTTGAGCGACTCATTGGGATGATCTTCGGGATAATCCACGGTTACGGTCTTCTCCTGGCCGGCCTCGCAACCCAGCAAGTCCTTGTTGAAAGCAGGCATGTTGTTGGCTGAGCCCAGGATAAACCGTTGGTCAGCGATCTTGCCGTCCTCGGGAAAATCATCCTCAGGTCCGGCGGGGACCAGGTCCAGGAGGATCTGGTCATCCTCGGCGGCAGCCCGATCCACTTTTTCGTATTCGGCCCTGCTCTCACGCAGACGCTCGAGAACCTGATCGATATCCTTGTCCTTGGTTTCCAGTTCGCGGCGTTTGATGTCCAGACCGTCGAAATTCCCCAATTCTATTTCGGGCCGGACTTCGACCACCAGATCAAACTTCAAGGGTCCCTCTTCGCCGAAATCCAGGTTTTCCAGGGAGGGATCGCTGACCGGAGCCAGTTTGTGCTCCATGAGCGCCGTCATCCAGGCCTTGGGCACCAGGGCCTCCACCGTTTCGCTGCGGATCAGGTCACCCATTTCCTTTTCGACGATGGCCCGCGGGGTCCGCCCCTTGCGGAAACCGGGTTTTTGATGGGTTTTGGCCGCTTTTTTGAGCCGGTTGGTGTATTCCTGGTCGAAATGGGCCCTGTCGATGCTCGCTTTGACGACCCGCTTCCAGGGTTCGGGCGATTCGATGACCGTGCTAATTGGTCCGGAAATGGGCTCTGGGGCCTTCGCTTTGTTCTCGGTCATGGAATTCTTACCTCTGTTTTGGTTGAACCGCCCGGACCCGCCGACCCGATTCGGCCGACATGAGATCCACGATCTGGGCATGAATTTTCCAGGTTTTCTATGATGGTGGTGCGAGAGGGGGGACTCGAACCCCCACGGGTTTCCCCACAGGAACCTAAATCCTGCGCGTCTGCCAGTTCCGCCACTCTCGCCCAACAGGTCATGCACTCGGTTCGGCGGTGCCATCGGCTCGGCGGCATTCGGCCGCGCCAATATAATCTCCCTCAAAAACCCGGTCAAGGTCGCCGGATTCATCATTTTCGAGGGATTTCAAAAAAATCGGCTACTGCATTTTCCTGTAGATCGTGCGTGAGGCGATGCCCAGGATGTTGGCCGCCGTCTCCTTGTCCCCGCCCGCGCTGTCCAGAGTCGCCTGGATCAGCTGCATTTCGGCGTCCCGCAGGGTCGTGCCCACGGGGATGTTGACCGCATCGAACCTCTGCCGGCCCATCACCACCGAATTGGGCAGGACATCCACGTCGACCAGGGTGTCCTTGCTCAGCACAACCGCCCGTTCGATGGCGTTTTCAAGCTCCCGGACATTTCCCGGCCAGGCGTATTTCGCCATCACTTCCAGGGCCCCCGGTGTAAATCCCGCCAACTGTTTGCCGTTTTTCTCGTTGTATTTCTGCAGGAAGAAGTTGGACAGCAGAACCACATCCTCCCCACGGCTGCGCAGCGACGGCAGTTCAAGGTTGATCACGTTCAGCCGGTAGAAAAGGTCCTCACGAAAACTCCCTTCGGCCACCATGGTCGGCAGATCGGAATTCGTGGCGGCGATAATCCGGACATCGACGGATACGGGCTCGTTCCCCCCCAGCCTCTCGATGACGTTTTCCTGCAGGACCCGCAGGAGTTTCACCTGGGTGGTCATGGACATTTCCCCGACTTCGTCGAGGAAAAGGGTGCCCCGGTTGGCGGCTTCGAAACGGCCCTTCCGGCGGGCCACCGCTCCGGTGAAGGCTCCCTTTTCGTAGCCGAACAGTTCCGCTTCAAGCAGGTTTTCGGGCAGGGCGGCGCAGCTGACCCGTACCATGGTCCTCTTGGCGCGATCGCTCCATCCGTGAATGGCCGAGGCAAAAACCTCCTTGCCCGTCCCGCTCTCTCCCGTCAACAGAATGGTCGCGCTGCTGCCGGCGACCTGACGGGCGGTATCGATGGCCTGGCGCATGACATCGCTGTTCCCGATGATCTCGTTCACGCCCTGGATTTCCGCCAGGCGTTTGCGCAGGTCCCGGTTTTCGGCGATGAGATGCTGCTTTTCCAGAGCCTTGCGCACGACCTTCAGCGTCGTGGTGATGGAAAAAGGTTTTTCGATGAAATCGTAGGCTCCGGCGCGCATGGCACCCACTGCGGTTTCGATGGTGCCGTGCCCGGTGATGATGACGAATTCCGTGTTCGGCGCCACGACCTGGGCGGCCTTCAGCAGATCCAGACCACCCATCCGGGGCATTTGAAGATCCGAAAGAACCAGGTGGATTTCCTCGCGCCGCAGGATGGCCAGGCCCTCTTCCCCGTTGCCGGCCGTCAACACGTGGTAGCCATTTCGCCCCAGCAATTTGCTGAGCGCGCGACTGAGTTCGGGCTCATCATCCACCACCAGGATGGTGGCATCGTGCTCCGGCTCGGGGGCCGGAGTAATATTTGAATTCGGACGGTGAAGGTCGGGGTTGGTGTTCATCTTTACCAAAATCCTCAGGGAAAGCCCGGCAAAACCGGACGGATAGACCGAATGAATGAGACAGACAGATTGTCAATGATGTGACTAAATGTCAACAGACAGGGACTGGATTAATTCCAACGTGGGATGTATCAGGCACTTCCGAGAGTCACCCCCCGGGGAAGAGCCTTCCGAAAAGGCCCCGGTGATGGGCAGTCTCCAGCAGCGCCTCCCGGAAGGAGGGGTGGGCGATCCCGATCAGCGCCTCGGCGCGCTGCCTTACGTTGCGGCCCAACATGGGCGCCACCCCGTACTCCGTGACCACCACATGGACATCGGCCCGGGTCAGGACCACGCCTGCCCCCTGATCCAGATTGGGTACGATACGCGAAAGAAGACCATCGGTGGTGACCGATGGCAGGGCGATAATGGGCAAGCCCCCTTTGGCCATGGCCGCCCCGCGCATGAAATCGGCCTGGCCGCCAAACCCGCTGTATATTTTTTCCCCGATGGAATCGGAACAGACCTGCCCGGTCAAGTCGACCTGGATCGCGCTATTGACCGCCACCATGTTGTCGTTTTTGGCGATGTTGCCCGGGTGATTCACGTAGTCCGTCGGGTGAAATTCGATGAGGGCGTTGTCATGGGCAAAATCATAGACTTCCCGCGTCCCCATGATGAAACCCGCGACCACCTTGCCGGGATGGAAACTCTTGCGGTCTCCGGTGACCACCCCGCTGTCCACCAGTTTGGGTAAGGCTTCAGTGAACATTTCCGTATGGACCCCCAGGTCCCGGTGATCCCCCAGGTAATCCAGCACCGCATTGGGAATCGAACCCAGTCCCAGTTGCAGGCAGGCCCCGTCCTGGATCAGACCGGCCACGTTGGCGCCGATCTTTCGCTCCACCTCGGTGGGAGGTTCCGGCCGGAATTCATCGAGGTCCCGGTCGACTTCCACGAAGGAATGTATCTTCGAAACGTGGATGAAGCTGTCGCCTAGGGTGCGCGGCATCTGGCGGTTGACTTCGGCCACGATCACCTTGGCACAAAGGGCGGCGGGCTTGGTGACTCCGACCTCGATGCCGAAGCTACAGAAACCGTGCTCATCCGGTGGACTGACCACCACGAAGGCACAGTCCAACGGGATGACCCCCCTGCGAAAAAGCCGGGGCATCTCATGCAGATGGACCGGAACATAATCCGCGCGGCCTTCGTTGACCGCGTCGCGGGTATTGGCCCCGACAAAACAATCATTCAGGCGGAAATGGCCCTTCATGTCCCCGGCGATGTAGGGCGCGTCCCCAAGCGTCAGGTGATGAATAATTTCAACATCCTGCAATTCCTCGGCCCTGCCGGTCAAGGCGGCGATCAGGGTGTGGGGAGCGGCGCACCCGGAACCCATGTAGACCTTGTTGCCGGAAGCTACGATCCGCACGGCTTGTTCCGCGCTTTGGAGCCTGGATCTGTACAGGGTCATCCAACTCATGGGGAAACCCCGCCGCCGGCTTCGGCCACCGTCACCAGTTCGCACCCCCTGGCGGAAGCCAGGCCGGGATGGGTCACATGACCGCCCAGAACATTGACCCCGCGGGCAAGAGTGGGATCACCCGCCAGCACACCGGCAAGAGGAGCCGCAGCAACCTTCGAAACGTAGGGAAGGATCGCGTTGGTCAGGGCGTAGGTCGCGGTCCGGGCAACCAGGCTCGGCAGGTTGGGCACACAATAATGGGTGATACCGTCAATGATATAAGTGGGGTCGGACAGACGGGTCGGCCGGCTGGTTTCAAAACAGCCACCCTGATCGATGGAAATGTCGATGATCAGGCTCTTGTCACGCAGCAGCCCCACCATTTCCTTGGTCACCAGATGGGGTGTCCGGGTGCCGGGAATAAGGACGGCTCCCACCACAACGTTGGCGTAGGACAGGACTTTGCGCAGGGTGGCTTCGTTGGCCTGGAAAGTCGTGATCTGACCGGGAAAGGTCCAATCAATTTCGGAAATCCTGTCGAAATCGCTGTCAAGCAGAGTAACCCGGGCGCCCGCGCCGATGCAGGCCCGGACCGCGTTGCGGCCGACGGTTCCCGCACCGATGACGACCACCTCGGCAGGCGGCACCGCCGGAGCACCCCCCAGGAGGATGCCCTGGCCTCCCTGGTCGGTCTGTAAAAACCGGGAGGCGATCTGGGGTACCATTCTGCCGGCGATCTGGGACAGCGGGCGCAGGACCGGAAGATTCCCCTTCTCGTCCTGAATCGTCACGAAATCGATGGCCGTGCAGTTCCGCTCCAGCAGAATATCCACCAGACGGGAATCGGCCACCGCCAGATGCATCACGGACATGAGGATCTGTCCGGAACGGATCAGCGGATATTCCTCGGGGACGGGTTGGTTGACTTTGACCACGATGTCGGCCCGGCCGTAGAGTTCCTCGAGCGAATGCACGATACGGGCGCCGGAGGTTTCGTATTGTTCGTCGGTGAAACCCGATCCGGATCCTGCTCCCCGTTCAACGATGACTTCACTGCCGCGGTCAACGAGGTTGGCCACCGCGCGCGGCGGAAGCCCGACCCGGAACTCATCCACCACACGGGAGCGTGGAATGCCAATGATCATGATTCCTCCACCGGCTGACCGACCGCCTAGGAATTCTTGACGAACTCGAAACCCCGGCGGAAAGCCTCCATATTCATGTCGATGAGACTTTTCTTCTTAATGATCGCCCGCAGCGTCGACTCGCAGAACTCCGGTGTGAAGGCATCGGTGGCCGCAACCAGGGCACCGAGAATCACGACATTGGCAACCTTGGGAGTGCCTACTTCGTCGGCGATGTCGCTGGCGGGGATTGTTACCACGTTCAACCGTTTGGTGTCCGCGGTTCCCTCCACCACAGTGGAGTCGATGATGATGGTTCCCCCATCCACCACATCCTTTTCGAACAAATCAAGCGAGGGCTGGTTCATGACCACCAAAACATTGGGATGATCCACCAGGGGTGTCCCGATGCGATTGGTGGACAGGTTGACCGAGCAGTTGGCCGTTCCGCCGCGCATTTCCGGACCGTAGGCCGGGAACCAGCTGACATGGTGGCCGCCGCGCATGCCTATCTGTGACAGGAACAGTCCCAGGGTCAGGATACCCTGGCCGCCGAAACCGGCGAACTTGCAGTTCAGGTCATTGGGCAGGACGGTCGGTTCGACTTCGCCGACGGCACTCTTCATGCGGTCCAGGTAGCCGTCCACCCTGTCCTTGTCGAAAGGCTCGAAGTGGCGTTTCCAGGAATCCTCGTCCCGGTTGTCGCCCTCATCCTTGAACACACCCAGGGGGAAGACCTTGAGCATATCGTCGACCAGCCAGTCGCGGGAAGCCACCGGGTCCATTTTCCAACCGGTGGGACACGCCGAAACGATCTCCACGAAGCTGTAACCCTTGCCTTCGGCCTGGATGGTCAGGGCTTTCTTGATGGCTTTGCGGGCCTTCATGATGTGCTTGCTGTGACCGATGGCCACCCGTTCGATATAGGTCGGCGCGGGCAGGGTCGCCAGCATTTCGCACATGCGGATGGGGTTGCCGTGGATTTCTTCCTTGCGGCCGAGGGGCGTGGTGGCCGACCGCTGCCCGATCATCGTCGTGGGCGCCATCTGCCCGCCGGTCATGCCGTAGATCGCGTTGTTCACGAAAAACACCGTGATGTTTTCTCCGCGGTTGGCGGCGTGGATCGTCTCGGCGGTACCGATGGCGGCCAGGTCGCCGTCCCCCTGGTAGGAGATGACGATGGCCTCGGGGTTGGTCCGTTCGATGGCGGTCGCCACCGCCGCGGCCCGGCCGTGCGCGGCCTGGAAATTGCCGCAATCGAAGTAGTAATACCCGAACACCGAACAACCGACCGGGGACACGAAAACGGTCCGCTTGGTCAGGCCCAGTTCCTCCATCGATTCGGCGATCATCTTGTGAACGTTGCCGTGGCCGCAGCCGGGGCAATAGTGGGTTGCCTCCTTGGCCGGCCCGCTTTTTCTTTCGAAGACCTGGTAGAAGCCGTCGGATTTTTCGAAGGTTTTCATGACTGCGTGACTCCTTCCATGATCTTGGTGAACTCATTCAAAAGTTCTTCGCTTCCGGGAACGACTCCGCCGCAGCGTCCGTAGAAATGAACGGGAACCTTGCCGTTCACCGCCAGTTGCACGTCTTCGACCATCTGTCCGGTGGAGAGTTCCACGGCCAGGAATTGGCTTGCCGTGCCGGCCAGTTTGGCGATGGCCTCGGTCGGGAACGGCCACAGGGTAATGGGCCGCAGGAGCCCGACCTTGAGCCCCTGCTCGCGGGCCATGTCCACGGTGGAGTAGACGATCCTGCTGACGACGCCGTAAGCCACGACTATGAGATCGGCGTCCTCGGTTTTGTACTCCTCGAAAATCACCTCGTTGGCCATGATTTCCTTGTATTTGGCATCGAGTTTCAGGTTGTGGTCTTCCAGGTCATGGGGATCCAGAACGATGGAGCTGATCAGGTTGCCGGAGGTTTCGGGCTCGCCGGTGACCTTCCATTCGGAATGGTCGGGCAGGTCGGTGACGCCCTTGGGGATTTCCACTACTTCCATCATCTGGCCGGTGATGCCGTCGGCCATGATGCAGGCCGGGTTCCGGTACTTGTCCGCCAGATCGAAGGCCTTCATGGTCAGGTCGCACATCTCCTGGGCTCCGTTGGGCGCCAATGCGATCAACCGGTAGTTGCCGTGACCGCCGCCCTTGGTGATCTGGAAATAATCGGCCTGCTCGGGAGCGATGTTGCCCAGTCCCGGACCACCGCGAACGATATTGACCACGACGCAGGGCAGTTCCGCGCCCGCGCAGTAACTCAAGCCCTCCTGCTTCAAACTGAAGCCGGGGCTTGAGGAGGCTGTCATGGTGCGAATACCCATGCCGGCAGTGCCATAGACCATGTTAATGGCCGACACTTCGCTTTCGGCCTGGATGAACACGCCGCCGAGGGCGGGGAAGTGCAGGGCGGCCGCGTGGGCCACTTCACTGGCCGGGGTAATGGGATAGCCGTAGTAGGCCCGGCATCCCGCTGCAAGCGCGCCGACGATGATGGCGTCGTTGCCCTTCATGAACTGTTTCGCCATGGACTTTCTCCCGTCGAGTTGAAACCAATCAGGCTAAGGTTTGATTACGCGGATTGCTCCCGGTTCCGGGCAGGCGTAAAAACAAAGGCCGCAACCGGTGCAATCGGCACCGGTGTAATAAGCCGGGTGATAGCTGGCACTGTTGAGTAGGTCGCTGATGGCGATGACACTCTTGGGGCAAACGGCCAGGCAAAGCTGGCAACCCTTGCAGAGTTCCCCGTTGACCTCCATGAAAGGCACGTCCAGCGCGGTTTTTTCGGTCATGGAAATCACCTCGTGATCTGAAGGTGAGAAGGCAAAATGGTTGTTACCGGATAAACATAACAGGTCACGGCACCGGCCCCAAAAAATATGTTTCCGCTGCCGTGACCCATGGATTCAGGACCATAAACATCTATTATGATCCCCGTTTGGTCAGGCGTTCCTGAACTCCGGTTTCCTTTTTTCAAGAAAGGCCTGACACCCTTCGCGAGCGTCCTCTGAAGACCCGCAGACCCCGAACAGGGCGGCCTCAAGACGGCAGCCGCCAGCCTGGGTCATTTCAAGCCCCTCGCCCACGGCCTTTAGGGCAACCCGCAGGGTGAGGGGGGATTTTTCGGCCATGGCCCTGGCCACGATATTCACCGAATCGGCAAACTCCTCGGCTGGGTAGACCTTGTTGACAAGGCCGATGGCCATGGCGTCGATGGCGTCGATCATGTTGCCCAGCAGGATCATTTCCAGGGCGCGCCCCCGGCCCACCAGCCGCGGCAGCCGTTGGGTCCCGCCAAACCCCGGAATAAGTCCCAGACCGGTTTCCGGCAGCCCCATCCGGGCCTTGTCCGAGGCATAACGGAAGGTGCAGGCCATGGCCAATTCGCAGCCGCCCCCCAGGGCAAATCCGTTGACCGCGGCAATGACCGGTTTGCCCAGGTTTTCGATGCGATCCATCAAAGCCTGGCCCCGGGCCGAAAACTTCTCGGCTTCGGTGGGAGTCATGTTGGCCATCTCACCGATATCCGCCCCGGCGACAAAGGCTTTTTCACCAGATCCGGTCAGGACGACCACCCTTGCCTCCGTATCGTCGGCAAGATCCGCGAAACACTTCTCCAGTTCCCCGATGACTTCATGGTTCAGGGCGTTGAGCTTGTCCGGACGGTTGATGGTCACGGTGGCGACCCCGTCAGCCTTCTCGCAGAGGATATTATTGAAACTCATGGGTTTGCCCCTTCCGGTGGCTGGAATGGAAAGAATCTTCAACTCTGGTACTATAGCAAAACAATCATGTCATGTTTCTTATTAATCGGGAATATTTTCCTGCCTGGCCCACCGGGGTCCCTCCCGGTGATCGGGGCCTTCACGGTGGCGAAGCGATCCCAAAAAGGGCATATTAAAAGGACCTGGGGGATGAATAGTCAACGACACCCAACTGGATTTCCTGCGGATCTACCCAGGCAGATGGAGATTTATCGGAATGAGCGAATTGATTCGTTCCAACTTCTTTTTGCCAATGGTCCTGGCGTCGGCTCTATTGCTGTTGCTGGCGTGGGCCCTATACCGCTCCTGGCTTACCAGGCGTGAACTTCGTGCAGCCCACCGGCGGGACACCGAAAAAATCAATCAATTGACGGGCCTTCTCAATCAGGCCCGCCGCATGGAAGCGGTGGGTATTCTCGCCGGAAGCATCGTCAACAATCTTAATAATCTGCTTGCTGTCATACTGGGACATACCCGGATTGCCGGGAACGAGCTTCCCGAAAGTTCCGCCGCCCGGGAGGAATTGAACCGGATCGCCAAGGCCGGCCACATGGCCAGCGACCTCGTCCGTGAGATCAGCGATTTCTACCTGCAGGCTGACCAGGCCCGCAAACCCACCGATCTGGTCCCCGTCGTAAGGGACACCCTCAAGCTTATCCGGGACATCCTTCCTTCTTCCATCATCATCAAGTCCGAGCTGAATCCCTGCCACCGGGTCCTGGCTTCGGTCACGGGCATCCAGCAGGTGTTGATGAATCTGTGCAGCAATTCGATGCACGCCATGTACCGAAATGCAGGAACTTTGGAAATAGTCCTCGCAGAGGAAGTCATCAAAGAGCCCAGGAAGGCGCTGCCCCATGATCTGGAACCGGGTAAATATGCCCGGTTGACGGTAAACGACGATGGCCGGGGAATGGACAAACCCACCCTGGACCGGATTTTCGACTCCTATTTCACCGGCGCCGACAACGGGAGCAAGATGGGGATCGGGCTGAGTACTGTCTCCCGCATCCTGGAGGACAACGACGGAGTGACCATTGTTCACAGCCGGGTTGGCGAAGGAACCGGGTTTGATTTGTTTTTCCCCCTCATCGCCTGGGAAGTCACGGGTGATCCGGAGCTCGAAGCCGAGGTTGCGGAAAACCTGGCGGAGGTTGCCGGCGGCTCCCTGATCGGTGAAACCTTTCCCGACCCCCCGGCCCCGGTGGAGATACCCTCGGACGAACCCGCGGCCACGGTTCTTCTGATCGACGATGAAGAGATGGTGGCCCAGGTCATGACCAGCGGTTTGCAACGTCAGGGATTCCGCGTGATCACCCACACCGACAGCCGCAAGGCCCTGGCGGATTTTTCGCAGACCCCGGAAATTTTCGATGTCGTGGTCACCGACCAGATTATGCCCCACATGTCCGGCGTCCGGTTGACCCGCAAGATCCACGAGATACGTCCCGACCTTCCGGTAATCCTCTTTACCGGGTTCAGGGACAGCTTTCACGAGCAGCAGGCGCGTGAAGCCGGAGTGGTCGAGTTCATGCTCAAACCGGGAAGCCATCGGGACCTGGCCAACCTCATCCGCCGAATGATGCGCCGCAAAATGGCCGGCCGCGGTTAGATCCCCGCACCTTGACCTCCTGTTATTCCTGGGTTTTATTCCGGAATTGACGCTTCTTTCACGGGTCTGTTAGATTCTCCCGGCGGCGGCCCGGTCTGCTATGATCCCGCCTGTCCGGATCCGGAATATCCAGGACACTCATTTACCGCATCCACGATACCCCGCAAAAGGGAACCACAATGACCAGATCCTTTTCCGAAAACCTCGATCGGTTGAATGAACTCCGCGCCGAAGCCCGCGCCGGGGGCGGCCCCGAACGTGTGGCGAAGATCCACGCCAAGGGCCGGTTGACGGCACGGGAGCGCATTCATCTTCTGCTGGATGAAGCCAGTTTCCAGGAAACCGGAGTTTTTGTTACGCACCGCAGCCATGAAATGGGCATGGACAAAAGCCGGCCCGTGGGTGACGGCATGGTCACGGGAGTGGGACGGATCGACGGCCGTCAGGTCTACGTTTTTGCCCAGGATTTCACTGTCTTCGGAGGCTCCATGAGCGAGGCCAACGCCCTGAAGATCTGTCGCCTGATGGACCAGGCCCTGGAGAACGGCTGTCCCTTGATCGGTCTGAACGACAGCGGCGGAGCCCGCATCCAGGAAGGCGTGCGTTCCCTGGCGGGGTACGCTGAAATCTTTTGGCGCAATACCATGGCCTCGGGTGTCATCCCGCAGATCTCAGCCATTCTCGGACCCTGTGCCGGCGGAGCGGTCTATTCCCCCGCCATCACCGACTTCACCATGATGGTCGACAAGACCAGCTACATGTTCGTCACCGGTCCGAACGTCATCAAAATGGTCACCAACGAGGACGTCACCTTCGAGGAACTCGGCGGGGCCGATACGCACTCGACCAAAAGCGGCGTGGCCCACTTCATGGCCGCCAGCGATGCGGACTGCCTGCTGATGACCCGACGACTGATGAGTTTTCTGCCCCAGAACAATCTGGAGGAACCACCCCGCCTCACCCCCACCGACGCACCGGACCGGCGTGAGGAAAAGCTCAACAGCATCGTGCCCGACGACAACCGCAAGCCCTACGACATGACCGATGTGATCCGACTGGTGGTGGACGAGGGGGATTTCATGGAAGTCCAGCCGCGCCACGCCCAGAACATCATCTGCGGATTCGCCCGCCTGGACGGCCAGCCCGTGGGCATCGTGGCCAACCAACCCAAATTCCAGGCCGGGGTCCTGGACATCAACTCCTCCATCAAGGGCGCGCGATTCGTCCGGACCTGCGACTGCTTCAACGTTCCCCTGGTCGTCTTCGAGGACGTGCCCGGCTTTCTGCCCGGGACCGAACAGGAATTCGGAGGCATCATCAAACATGGAGCCAAGTTGCTTTACGCCTTCTGCGAGGCCACGGTGCCCAAGCTCACCGTGATCACGCGCAAGGCCTACGGCGGCGCCTACGACGTGATGAACAGCAAACACATCCGCGCCGATTACAACATTGCCTGGCCGGGTGCCGAACTTGCGGTCATGGGCTCCGAGGGAGCAGTGAACATCCTGTACCGTCAGGCGCTGGCCGACAGCAAGGATCCCGAGGCCGAACGGAAAAAACTGGTGGACGAGTACAACGAGATCTACGCCAACCCTTTCATCGCCGCGGGCCTCGGTTACCTGGACGACGTGATCGAACCCGCGGACACGCGCCGGTATCTGATCAGCGCCCTGAATACCCTGCGCGGAAAAAAACAGACTCTTCCCCCGAAAAAACACGGCAACATTCCCCTGTAGGGAGAACATCTTGGCAACCAGCAAGACCCGGAGAAAATTCGACAAGGTTCTCATCGCCAACCGGGGCGAGATTGCCGTACGCATCATCCAGGGACTCAGGGAAATGGGTCTGGGCACCGTCGCGGTCTATTCGGAAGTCGATCGCACCGCGCTGCATGTCCTGATGGCCGACGAAGCCGTTTTCATCGGCCCATCCCCTGCGGCCGAAAGCTATCTGGTGGGGGACAAGATCCTGGCCGCCGCAAGGAAGACCGGGGCCGGCGCCATCCACCCGGGTTATGGATTCCTTTCCGAAAACGGGCCCTTCAGCCGCCAGGTCGAAGAAGCGGGCCTGGTTTTTATCGGGCCAACCGCCGAGTCCATGGAGGTCATGGGTGACAAGCTCGCCTCCCGACGAAAGATGCGTTCTAGCGGGGTGCCCGTCGTTCCGGGAACCGACGAGGCCGTGACCGACCCTGAAGTGGCCATCGGCATTGCCGAGGGGATCGGATATCCCGTCCTGCTCAAGGCTTCGGCCGGCGGCGGCGGCAAGGGTATGCGGATCGTGCGGGAATCGGGCGAAATGGCCAGCGCCCTGCGCCAGACCATGGGCGAAGCCGGCAGCGCTTTCGGCAACGACGCCATCTTCGTGGAAAAGTACATCGAAAATCCCAAACACATCGAAGTCCAGGTTCTCGGGGATGGGCAGGGAAACGCCATCCATGTCTTCGAGCGGGAATGCTCGGTCCAACGCCGCCACCAGAAGGTGATCGAGGAGAGCCCCTCCCCCTCGTTGACCCCCGAACTGAGGGAGAAGATTTGCGCGGCCGCGGTCCAGACAGCCGCCGCGATCGACTACCGCGGAGCCGGAACCGTGGAATTCATTCTCGCCCCTGACGGCGAGTTCTACTTTCTGGAGATGAACACACGGCTGCAGGTGGAGCATCCGGTCACCGAGATGGTCACCGGCACGGATCTGGTCCACGCCATGGTGAAAATCGCTCTCGGGGAGGGCATCTGCTATCGGCAGGAAGATCTTCGGCAACACGGATGGGCCCTGGAATTCCGCCTCTACGCCGAGGACCCGAGCCGCAACTTCGCGCCCAGCATCGGCCGGATCGAATCGATGACAATTCCCCAGGGTCCGGGCGTCAGGCTGGACCTGGGGATTTATGAAGGGTTCGACGTCCCCATCCACTACGACCCCATGCTGGCCAAATTGATCGTCTGGGGTGAGGACAGGGAGCAGGCCATCGCCCGCAGCCGCCGGGTTCTCAGTGAGTTCACCCTGCACGGGCCCGTACACAATCTGCCTTTTCACCAATGGGCCCTCGAACAGCCGTCCTTTATCGACGGCAGCTACACCACCCACTTCGTGGGAGAGGAATTTGACCCCGCCAACTGGATGCCGGAACTGGATGCCGGTCAGGCGGAAGCCCTGGTAGCCGCCACCGCCCTGTTCGAGGCACTGCGCCGCAGTGGGCAGGCCACCGATGAAAAGAACGTGGACTGCGCCGCAGGAAACTGGAGACGCAACGCCCTGCGCTCGATGACAGGCAACAAATAGAATTGTCCGGTGGCCGAAGCCGTGATGAAAGGACCCTGATTTTGCTGATGAAGAAACGTTACATCCTGAACTACGACGAAAACCAATACGGTGCGGTCGTGGCGCAAGACGGGGCCGAAACCATGGTGCAGGTGGACGACGGGGACATGACGCCTGTGAATTTCCGTCCGGTCCTGAACGGCAAGGCCATCTCCATCCGGTTCGGGGGCAGGTTGCACCTCATCCACCTGACCAATTCGGGCGGCAACGGATCCGTGCAGGCCACCATCGGCGGCCGACCCGTCAGCCTGACGGTCATGGACGAACTGCGGGCCCAGGCCCTGGAAAGCCTCGGCGATGCAGCAGGCAGCGGCACCATCTGCGCGGACATCCCCGGGCTGGTATTCCAGATCAAGGTCTCGCGGGGCCAGATCGTCCACAAGGGGGAACCCGTCATCGTGGTCGAAGCCATGAAAATGCAGAACGAACTGGTGGCCGCCATCAGTGGGACCGTGACCGAAGTGCCTGTATCCGAAGGCGATTCGGTGAATCCGGGAGACCCCCTGGTCATCATCGAACCCGAACCCGGGGCCTGACCGGACAACTTCTCTCCCGCCTCCGTGTAACCATATCACGGTTCATCCGTCCTTCTTCCTACCATGGATCATGCGCTATTCACACAATTGCTGGAGAGCAATCGCGACCGGGTTTACAACCAGGCGCTTTATTGCCTGCGTGATCCCGAGGACGCCCAGGATGTAACCCAGGAAGCCTTCGTCAAGCTGTGGCGGAATTACGAAAACATCGCCCCGGACAAGGCGGCTGGATGGTTGATGAGAGTGAACCACAACCTCTGCATAGATCTGATCCGCCGGCGGCAGTCACAGCGGAAAAATTTCGGGTATCCCGATCCGGATGTCCTCGAAAGACTGCCCGACGTCGAGTCCGGCAACCGGATCGAGGAAACGCTCCGATTGGACCAGCAACAACGGACCCTGCTGAACGCCATGGATACCCTGCCCCCGGAAACGCGGAGTGTGATGATGATGCACTACTTCCAGGAAATGAAGCTGCAGGAAATTGCGGAGGTCGTGGGAAAAACCGTCAGCGCCCTGAAGGTTCAGATCCATCGGGCCAGAAAATCGTTACGGCTTGTCCTGACGGCTACCAGCGAGCCCGGGTTGGGCATCAAAAGGGAGACGGGCTGATGAACGGCTGCCAAAAAATCGAGCTGGAACTCGCGGCCTACTGCAGCGGAGAACTGGATCCGGCCGGGATGGACATGGTCCGCCGGCATCTGGCCGGTTGCGCCCTGTGCCGGGAGGAACTGGGCAGGGAATTGGAAATCCGCGGAATCCTGGGGACTTTACCTGAACATGAGTTTCCCGAAGACCTGGAACACCGGATCAAAGCCGCCGCACTGCGCCCCGTCGCATCTATTCCCCCGGCAAGGCACCGAAGGCGCATGACAGCCGTCCTCGTGCTGGCCGCGGCCAGCCTGGCGGTGGCTCTCCTGGTGCCGGCCCTGGATCCGGTTTCCGGACCGGACCAGTCCTGGACCGAGGAGGAAATCGCCGCCGCCCGCCAGGAAGTCATGTTCACCCTGGCCCTGACCGCCAAAGTAATCGACCGTACTCAGAAGAATACGATGGTCGATGTTTTCGCTGATAAATTGCCTCACGCTATCGATGAATCGTTCAAGATGGTCAAACCGAAAACCCCTGGAGGAAACGGATGAAAACGCTTCACACAACCTCACTCATTACGCTGGCGCTCTGCCTGTTGTGCACCGGCTGGGCGCTGGCCGGCAACGTCGAGAAGGAAGTGGGATACATTGATCTGGAATGGATCGATATTCCCGAAGACGCCTCGGAAATCCAGGATATCGACCTGGGGCCAATCCTGGTGGACATTGCCAAGGACGCCAAATCCAATGGCGACGATGCCCTGGTCCAGGCCCTGGCCATGGTCCGCTCCATCCGCGTCAAATCTTTTTCCGTGGACGAGGGTGGCGATGAAGCAGCCGGCGCCGCCGTTGAAAAAATTACCGCCAAAATGAAGGAAAACAATTGGAAACGTCTGATCTACATGAAGGACGGGGATGAAACGGTGTCGGTCAACACCATGTACGACGGTGAAGATCTCGTAGGGCTGATGATCGTCACCTACGAGCCCGGTGACAGCGTTGCCTTTATAAATGTGGTTGGCGACCTGGACCTGGGTACACTGCTGAGTCTGGCCAAAAAAGTTGACCACGACAGCATCGAGGACATGCTCGAGGGTCTCGAAGGAGTCGATGGGATCACGGTCGACCACGACGATGAGGACGATGAGGACGACGACGATTGATCCGGCGGCCCCCCTCCGGCTGTCAGAAAAGCGAAGGCCTCCCTTTGAGGGGAGGCCTTCGTGCATTCGGTGACCGTCGGCTAAAAAGCGAATCGGGAAAGAAATACACCCGCCGCCACCGCGGACCCGATCACCCCGGCCACGTTGGGCGCCATGGCGTGCATGATCAGGAAATTCTGGGGATCTTCCCGGGCCCCCACCATCTGGCACACACGGGCGCTGTCCGGTACGGCGGACACGCCGGCAGCCCCGATGATGGGATTGATCTTATCCTTGGTGAACAGATTCATAAACTTGGCGAAAAGAACACCCGCGGCGGTTGCCACACAGAAGGAAGCCGCGCCCAGCAGGGCGATCTTGATCGAGGCCGGAGTCAGGAATCGGCTGGCGTCCGTCGAGGCCCCCACGCACAGTCCCAGCAGGATGGTCACGATGTCGATCATCGAATTGCGGGCGGTCTTGGCCAGCCTCTCGGTGACTCCGCTTTCCTTGAGAAGGTTGCCGAAAAACAGGAATCCCAGCAGCGAAATGGCGCCCGGAGCAATACCGGCGCACAGGACAAAAGCCAGGATGGGAAAAATGATGCGGATGCGTTTGCTGACCGGGCGGGACGGCTTCATGCGGATCAGACGTTCCTCGCGGGTGGTCAGCAGCTTGATGATCGGAGGCTGGATGACCGGCACCAGGGCCATGTAACTGTAGGCGGCCACGGCGATGGCCCCCAGCAAGTGGGGCGCCAGTTGGCTGGAAAGGAAGATGGCGGTCGGACCGTCCGCACCACCGATGATGCCGATGGCGGCGGCATCCTTCTCCGCGAAACCCAGCAGCAGGGAACCGGCAAAGGTCAGGAAGATGCCCGCCTGGGCGGCCGCCCCCAGAAGAATGAGGCGGGGATTGGAAAGCATGGACGAAAAATCGGTCATTGCGCCGATGCCGAGGAAGATCAGGGACGGATACCAACCCTGGGTCACGCCGTTGTACAGAACACTGAGAACGCTGCCTTCTTCGTAGATACCGATATTCATGCCGCTGGTCAGCGGAATGTTACCCACCAGCATACCGAACCCGATGGGCACCAGAAGCAGCGGTTCATAATCCTTGGCAATGCCCAGGTAGATGAACAGGCAACCGATGGCCAGCATGACCATGTTGCCCCAGGCAAAGTTGCCGACGATGCCGACCTGCAGGAAATCCCATAATACGTCCATGGTGAAGCCCGATCTTTCCTAGACGAAATCCACGAGGGTCTGGTTTTCACGCACGGCGTCACCGGCGGCGACCAGGACGGCCTTGATCTCTCCGGAGCCGGGCGCCGCGATGGCCGTCTCCATCTTCATGGCCTCGATGACCAGCAGGGTTTGGCCCTTGTCCACCTTGTCCCCCACCTTGACCTTGACCTCCAGGACCGTGCCGGCGATGGGGGAAGCCACACCTCCGGTTCCACCCGGAGTTGGGGCTGCGCCACCGGGGCCTCCGGCAGCCGCCGCAGCAGGAACGGGGACCGGGGCGGATGACGCCGAAGCGGGCGCGGGCGGAAGAGGTGAGGCCGCGCGCTGCATCTCGTCCTTGGCGTCGAGAACTTCGACGTCCACCTCGTAGGCCACTCCATGGACCGTGATCTTCAACTTCATGACAGCTCCTGTACCACCGGGTTTGAGGCCCGGAATGCTAACGATGGTCGCGTTTCCTTCTCACGGTGTGGGATCCCTGCAGGATCAGCCGGCCCTGGGCCGACCAGGGCGTCCGCTTCTGCCGGGGCGAAAGCAGGCGCCGGATCCGGCGCACCCTGAACCTGCCGCCCACCGCGGTGGCCGCGGCAGCGGCTATCAGGACCAGGGTCGTATTGTCGATGGTGGGTTCCTTGTCCACGGCGGCCGCCGCATGACGGGCCTCATGATCCAGCCAGCGATCGTCCAGCCGCTTGAGGACGGCGACCACGGAGGCGATCAGGGCCAGCACCCCGAAGACGATCAGAATGCCCACGAGCGCCAGGTTTCCCATTTCCGGTGTAATATTGCCCGCCACGTCCGTTTGCTCCTACAGCGGGATCAGGCCGTGTTTTTTCTCCGGCCTGACCTCGCGTTTGGACTTGAGAATCTCCAGGGACAAGGCAATGTAGGACCTTGTCTCCGAAGGTTCGATGACGTCGTCAACCATGCCCCTGGCCGCGGCCACATAGGGGTTGGAAAATTTCTCACTGTATTGATCCATCAGTTCCCGGCGCTTGGCCTCCGGATCCTCGGCTGCTGCGATTTCCTTGCGGTACAGCACGTTGACCGCACCTTCGGCGCCCATGACCGCAATCTCCGCCGAAGGCCAGGCCGCCACCCGGTCCGCCCCCATCGACCGCGCGCACATGGCCAGATAGGCTCCCCCATAGGCCTTGCGCACCACGACGGTGATCTTGGGCACGGTGGCCGCACCGTAGGCGAACAGCATTTTTGCACCCTGCCGGATGATGCCGCTGTATTCCTGCTGCACTCCGGGCATGAATCCCGGCACGTCCACAAAAGTGACCAGCGGAATGTTGAAGGCGTTGCAGAACCGGATGAACCGGGCACCCTTGACCGAGGAATCGATATCCAACACGCCTGCCTTGTGCGCGGGGTTGTTGGCGACGACACCGATGGTCGATCCTTCCACCCGGGCAAAGCCCACGATCAGGTTGGGAGCGTAGTGCTCCTGGATCTCCATCAGGTCACCCCGGTCGACCACCATGCGGATAAGGTCATGCATGTCGTAGGCCGTACGGGAATTTTCCGGCACCAGGCCGTTCATGTCATCGTCGGGGCCGACGGTGTCCTCGTGCATCTCTTCGATAAAGGGCGGGTCGTCAGTGTTGTTGCTCGGCAGGAACGACAGCAGACGCTTGGCGATTTCGATTCCCTCGCCCCCGCTCTCGGCCACGAAATGCACCACCCCCGAATAGTGGGAATGGCTTTCGACGCCGCCCAGCTGTTCGGCCGTCACATCCTCGCCGGTGACCTGCTTGATGACACTGGGGCCGGTGATGTACATCTGCCCTTCGTGGCGCACCTGAATGATGAAATCCGTCAGGGCGGGCGAGTAGGCCGCCCCCCCGGCGCAGGGTCCGCTGATGATACTGATCTGGGGCACGACGCCGGAGGCCTTGATGTTGCGGTAAAAAATGTCGCCGTAACCCGCAAGGGAGCCGACGCCTTCCTGGATGCGGGCCCCGCCGCTGTCATTGATGAAGATGACCGGATCGCCCGTCTTGAGGGCGTCGTCCTGCAAATCGCTGATCTTGCGGGCGGTGGCTTCGCCCACGGCGCCACCGGCCACCGTAAAATCCTGGCTGACGGCGTAAACCGGCCGACCGTCCAGCAGGCCGTAACCCGTGACCACGCCCTCGCCGGGCAGTTCCTTGCCCGCCATGCCGAAGTCGACGCACCGGTGCTGCATGAAAGGGTGGGTTTCCTGGAAGGTGTCCTGGTCGAACAGCTGCGCCAGCCGTTCACGGGCCGTCCGCTTGCCGGCGGCGTGCTGTTTGGCGATGCGTTTTTCACCACCGCCCAGATAAAGTTTCGCCTTTTTTCGGCGCAGTTCGTCGATTTTTGAGTCCGACATGATGTTCCTTTTCTTGCCATTCCCGGAAGAGGGTCTCGCGCCTCCTCCGGGAAATCCATGCTCACTTACCGGGGATAGTTAACATCTGGAATCTAATTGTCAAATTTTTGACAGGTAAATTCACCAAAAAAACCGAATTGAAAACGGATTCCCTAAGTTGTTGATTCCACGACCATTAAAAACAGCCGGCTAGAACCAGACAATGAACTGCAATGACCCCATGCCGGACCAGCCGTAGTGACTGAATCGGTGGCTGTCATCAATGTTCGCGTTCAACAGGACCTGCCCCGTTTCCGGGTAGACCGTCCGTTCAACCTCGTCGAAGGTACCCCACGAATATTGCAGACCAAAGGCTGTTTCGATGGTGAGGAAATCCAGGATGATGAAGGAGGGCCTGATCCCCAGGCGTAAATCCCAGGTGGAGCGATCGTAATCCCGGACTCCGTCACGTGAGTTTTCCGGATTGGCCAGATCGACATTACTGTAGGAATACCTGCTGTCGGACCAGGTGTATTGGAGTCCGGAATAACATACCAGCGCCAGGGGTCCCCGGCGCGAGACAAGACGACCGGCCTGAAACCTGACGAAACCGGATTCCCTCTTGTCTTCGCTGATCCTCTCGTTTTCCCTTTCATTCCATTCGGGGGGACTCCCGGTGTCGTACTCAAAGCCTTCTCTTTGGGAGAGATTGTCGTTGGGCCCGGCCGCGACAGCAAATTCCCAGACACCCCCGAGCCAGAGACGGGCGGTCAACCCATTGTCCCAGCCCAGCCCCCACTTGCGGTCCACCGGACCGGTCTCGGCAGCCTGAATTTGGACAGCCGAAAACATGACAACCAGGGCCAGGATCCCGACAACAATCCCGCGCATGTGTTTGGAAAAAGGCATGCATATCTCCATCGGAATAATTATTTGAGATTCTCCGGGTTGAGACCTTCCAGTTCCGGAACGACAAACAAACCGTCTTTGCGTACCAGTTGGCCGTCGAACCGGATCTCACCGCCGCCCCACTCCGGCGTCTGGATCAAAACGATGTCCCAGTGCTGCGCGGACTTGTTGCCGTTGAAGGCCGCCTCATAGGCGTTGCCCGGAGTCAGGTGGAAGCTGCCGCTGATTTTTTCATCGAACAGCGTGTCCAGCATGGGCTTGGTGATATAGGGGTTCACGCCCAGGGCGAATTCACCGAAGTAGCGGGCGCCCTCGTCGATGTTCAGGGCGTCTTCCAGTTTGGACTGGTCCCCGTCACAGGTGGCTTCGACTATTTTTCCCTCTTTGACCACGAAGCGGATGTTGTCCAGCACCACGCCGCCCTGCCGGGTCTTGGTATTGTACTGGATGACGCCGTTGACGCTGTCCTTCACCGGCGCGGTGTAGACCTCGCCGTCGGGAATGTTACGGCCGCCATCGCACTTGACCGCGGGCAGGCCCTTGATGCTGAAGCTCAGGTCGGTGCCGGGGCCCTTGATTTCGACCTTGTCCGTTTTTTCCAGCAGGGCGTGCAGGGGATCCATGGCCTTGCTCATCCGGGCGTAATCCAGACAGCAGACATTGAAGTAGAACTCGGCGAAATCCTCGGTGGAGCGTTCCGCGGCCTGGGCCATGGAGGGATTGGGATA
>Ga0164313_10000090_pt1 | contig 55773 bp, 29 predicted proteins | sample GuaBasSedimGuay4_FD_113735 | JGI IMG/M metagenome (GOLD analysis project Ga0164313, IMG submission 113735) | Subseafloor sediment microbial communities from Guaymas Basin, Gulf of California, Mexico - Guay4, Core 4569-4, 0-3 cm | ecosystem: Environmental > Aquatic > Marine > Hydrothermal vents...
CGCGTGGATCACCCCGCCAAGCACAAGGGCTACTTCCCCTTCTTCCAGCAGCGCAGCCGGCCGGCGGGCGCCACCGAGATCGTGTCCAGCGCGCACCTGCCCGACGACATGCAGGGCGACTACCTGATCGCCAACGTGATCGGCTTCCAGGGTCTGTTCCGCGACCACATCCTGCGCGACGGCTCGGGCAAGGGCGCTGAGGCCCAGGAGCCGGTGCTGTTCAGCAAGGACCCCAACTTCCGCCCGGTCGACCTCGAGGTCGGACCCGACGGCGCCATCTGGCTGCTGGACTGGCACAACCCGCTGATCGGGCACATGCAGCATCACCTGCGCGACCCCAACCGCGACGGCACGCATGGGCGCGTTTACCGCGTCACGGCCAAGGGACGCCCGCTGTCGCTGCCGCCGGACATCAGCGGCGCGCCGGTCGACGCGCTGGTGTCCCTGCTCACCCACGCGGAGAACCGTGTGCGCGAGCGCGTGCGCGCCGAGCTCTCCGAGCGCGACAGCGCCGAGGTCGTGGCGGCGGCCCGGGCCTGGGTGGCGGCGCTGGACGGGGGTGGCGCCCCGCGCGGAGCACGGAGCCCGGCGAGCGCCGGCAACGACGACGGCGCAGGCGAGCGCACGGACGGCCCGGCCGCGCACGACCTGCCCCTGGCCGAGCGCGAGCGGCTGCTGCTCGAAGCGCTCTGGTTGCAGCAGCAGCACATGGCGCTCGACGAGACGTTGCTGCTGCGGCTGCTGGTCTCGCCCGAGCCGCGTGTGCGCGCGGCGGCCACCACGGTGTTGCGGCGCATGCGGCGACACCTCTCCACTGAGCGCGTGCTCGACCTGCTGGCCCCACGTGTGGGCGAGGCCGACAGCCGCGTGCGCCTGGCGGCGGTGGTGGCGCTGAGCGAGTTCGACCAGCCTCGCGCGGCTGAGCTGGCGCTGTCGGCTCTGAGCGCGGACAGCGACCGCTACCTCGACTACGCCCTGGGGGAGACGCTGGACGCGCTGGCGCCGGTGTGGCGCGCGGCCCTGGCGAGCGGGCAGCCGCTGGCGGCGGACGACCCCGTGGGTCTGGCCTGGGCCCTGTCCCGGCTCTCGCCTGACGAGCTGGACGGCGCGCGGCCGGGGCCCGCCATCTTCCGTGAGCGCCTGGCGCGACACGCCACCGACCGCGAGGGCCTGTTGGCCGCGGCCCGGGGGCTGGCCGACGCGCGCCACAGCTCCCCCGCTGTCGAGCTGCTGGCGGCCATCGACCGCGCCGACGCGCGCGAGGGCGGCCACGTGGACCACCTGCTCAGCAACCTGTTCAGCGCGCTGCACGCCCTGCCCGCCGCTGAGCGCGGCGCCGTGGCGGACGCCCTGCGCGCTCGTGCCGGCGACGCTCGCCGCGCCAGCACGCGCAAGCTGGCCACGGTGGAGCGCCTGCACACCGACGGCTCGGTGCAGCCCGCCTGGCAGGCGGCCCTGTCCTCCGTGAGCGCGCTGGTCGACCTGCTGGACGCCGCGCCTCGCGTGGACGATGAGTCCCTGGCCAACGAACTCTTCGCGCGGGCGCTGCCGCTGCTGGACGCCCCCCCGCCGGAGCTGGCGGAGGAGGCCTCGCGCCAGGGCATCGTCGGCCGCTTCGTGCGCATCGATCTGCCGGGCGATGCGCGCACGCTGACCCTGGCCGAGGTGCAGGTGCTCTCGCGCGGCGACAACCTCGCGCCCCGCGGCACGGCCTCGCAGTCGAGCACCAACTGGGGTGGAGTGGCCGCGCGCGCCATGGACGGCAACACCAGCGGGCGCTACGGCGACGGCGGCCAGACGCACACCATCGAGAACCGGGCGGACACCTGGTGGCAGCTCGACCTGGGCAGCGAGCAGCCCCTGGACGCCATCCGCATCCACAACCGCAGCGAGAGCGACGGCGCCTGGGTCTCGCGCCTGGACAACTACGTGTTGAAGGTGCTCGACGCCCAGGGCCGCACGGCCTGGGAGCAGCGCACCGGCCCCGCCCAGGCCGCGCCCGTGACCCACGCGCTGGCCTCGCCCGGCCTGCGCCTGCGCCGCGCCGCCGTGCGCTGCCTGGCCGAGCTGGGCGTGCGCCGGGACGAGGCCCTGGCCGCGCTGGCGGCGCGCTTCGACGACCCCGCGCTGCAGGCCAGCGTGGTCTCCGCCCTGCGCGGCGTGCCCAGCGAGCGCTGGCCCACCCCCCTGGCCGAGGCCCTGGGCCTGCGCCTGGCCGCCCTGCTGACCAGCGCCCCCGCGGGATCGCTGCAGGGCGAGTCCGGCGGCTCGCTGCTGGCCCTGGCCGACCACGTGGCCTCGCGCCTGGAGCCCGGCGCCGCGGCCAACCTGCGCCACCTCGCACGCCGCCACGGCCCCCAGGTCATCGTGCTGCGCCCCGTGCGTGACGCGCTGCTGTTCGACCGCGCCGACTTCACGGTGGTGGCCGGCCACCCCGTCGAGCTGCGTCTCGAGAACACCGACGTCATGCCGCACAATCTGGTGCTCACCACGCCGGGCGCCCTGGCCGAGGTGGGCCTGGCGGGCGAGGCCATGGCCGCCGACCCGGACGCCTGGGACGCGGGCTTCGTGCCCGACCTGCCGGCGGTGCTGCACGCCACGGGCCTGGTGCAGCCGGGCACGTCCCAGAGCATCCACTTCGACGCGCCGAGCGCTCCCGCCGATCACCCCTACGTGTGCACCTTCCCCGGGCACTGGGTGCGCATGAACGGCGTCATGCACGTGGTGCAGAGCTGGGATGAGCTGCTCGCCGCCGAGCTGACCGACGCGGTGGCACAGACGGACACGCCCCCGCAGGACGACGGCGACCGGCCCACGCGCCGCTTTGTGCAGGCCTGGACGCTGGAGGACTTCCGCGGCGAGCTGGATCAGCTCGCGAGCACAGCGGGTGACGCCGCGGGCAGCACACCCGATGACGCAACGCTCCAGCGCGGGCGCCAGCTGGCCGAGGCGGCGAGCTGCCTCCTGTGTCACAGCGTCGGGGGTGTGGGCGGGCGCACGGGCCCCGCCTTCGAGCAGGTCGTGACGCGCCACGACAGCGCGTCTCTGCTGGCACAGATGCTCGCGCCGTCCGAGCTCATCGCCGAGGGCTACGCCAGCGAGCTGGTGTTCACCAAGAATGGGCGCGTGCTGGCGGGACGCATCCTGGCCGAGGACGACGAGACCCTCTCGATTCAGGACGACCCCTACCGCGCCGAGCCCAGCGTGCTGCGCCTCGATGAGATCGACGAGCGCCGCAGATCCAGCCTGTCGGCCATGCCCGACGGGCTGCTCTGGACCTTTGAGCGCCAGGAGATCCTGGCGCTGCTGGCCTGGCTCGACGACCTGCGGGAGCCGTGAGCGTGGGCGCGCGGCGCGTCGCTCCGGTCCTGGTGCTGCTGTGCGCCTGCGCGCTGCCGGCGACGGCCCAGCTCTCGCTCGACGTGAACGCGGCCATCGCCCGGGGCGTGGAGGTGTTGCGCACCGCTCAGCGCGACGACGGCTCCTTCGCCGAGCTGGCCCGCAACCACGGCCACGTGATCCAGTACCCCATGGGCACCACGGCGCTGGCGCTCTACACCCTGCGCAAGTCGGGCCTGCGCGCCGATGACCCGGCCATCACCCGCGCGCTCTCGTACCTGGACGAGCTGCCGCTGCTCAAGACCTACTCGGTGGCCAGCTACGTCTTCGCGCTCGCTTCACTGCACGACCCGGCCCACGACGCGCGCATCACGCGGCTCGCCGGCTGGCTCGAGCAGCACTTCGACAAACGCAGGCAGCAGTGGGGCTATCCGGACCGCGAGCCCGAGCTGTCCAACACGCAGTTTGCCGTGCTGGCGCTGGCCGTGGCGGCGCGCCACGGCCACGAGACGGCGCCCAAGCTCTGGTCGCAGATCATCGACGGGGCGCTGACCCGACAGCAGGCCGACGGCGGCTTCAACTACCGCGCCAACCTGCACACGGCATCATCGGGCGGCATGGCCACGGCGGGCATCACGACCCTGCACGTGGCGCGCGAGCAGCTCGCGGCGGCCGGCAGCTACGACGCGCACCAGCGCAAGGCCCAGGCGGCCATCGAGCGCGCCTGGCGCTGGCTCGACCAGCGCTTCGCCAGCAGCGGCTGCCCGGCGGGCACGCACGGCCTGGCCGGCGACCGCTTCCCGTACTACGAGCGCGACCACCCGTTCCATTACTACTACCTTTACGGCATCGAGCGCGTGGCGGCGTTGAGCGGACGCAAGACCATCGGCGGGCTGCCGTGGTACCGCCTGGGCGCGCTGGACCTGTTGGCTCACGAGGCGGGCGGCGGCGGCTGGAGCTCGCTGCCCAACACCTGCCTGGCGCTGCTGTTCCTGCGGCGCGCCACCATCTCGGGCGGCGGCGCCACGGCGCATGCAGACGCTGACGAGGCTCCCGACCGGACCGCGACGCAAGCCGGAGAGCGCGCCGGGCCCGGCGACGGCGCGAGCGCTGGCGACCGCGCCAAGCCGAGCGCCCGCGCGAACGACGGCGACGGCGACGGCGACGCCCGCACCGGCTCCGACATCCACACGATCACGGACGACGGCGCCGACGTGCCCAGCTGGGCCTACACCACCGAGCCGCCGCCCAAGTCCTGGCTCAAGCTCGGCTTCGACGACGGCGACTGGGCGCGCGGCCGCGGCGGCTTCGGATCGGACGGCGCCGTGGGCCTGACGGTGCGCACGCCCTGGACCGGCTCCGATCTGTGGGTGCGGCGCAGCTTCCGCTGGTCGCCTGGTCAGGCGCTGGACGTGCACGCCATCCACGACGACTCCGTCAGCATCTGGATCAACGGCGTGCTGGCCGGCGTGGGCGAGCTGTGGAGCGGCAACAGCTACCGCGCCTTCCCGCTGTCCAAGTCCGTGCTGCGCACGCTGCGCGCTGGCGACAACGTCATCGCCGCCCACGTGCGGGACACCGGCGGCGCGCGCTCGCTCGACATCTCGCTGGACGGCCCGCCGAGCGAGGCCGGCACCTCGGCGCACTGGCGCGCCAGCCTGCCCCAGCCCGAGGTGCCGTTCGTGCGGCGCTGGCTCGTGTCGGGCCCCCACGCCGACAAGGACGGCGAGCGCATGCTGCAGAGCGCGGCGCCGGGCGAGGCCCCTGCCCGCGCCGGAGAGCGCCTGGACGGCAAGGTCTGGCGAGCAGCGAGCGGCCTCTCCGGGCGCCTGGATCTGGGCGCGCTGGTCGGTCTCAAGGCGCGCACGTTCGGCTACCTGGCCACGCAGGTGCACGTGGCTCAGGACTGGCAGGGCTACCTCTGGCTGGGAGCGGACGGCGGCGTGCGCGCGTGGCTCGACGATCAGGCCGTGGCCCACCTGCACGAGCACGTCCCCGCGCAACCGACGCGCCTGCGAGCGTCGCTGAAGCTGTCGGCGGGCTGGCACCGGTTGCTGATCGGCGTGGAGGCGCCGGAGGGCCCGCCGGAGTTGTTCGTGCGCCTGGCCGACCAGGACGGTGGTCTGCCCGCGGGCCTGAGCCTGTCGTTGCTTGGCCGAGCCGCCGACGCCGGAGCGACTCCGGGCGCGACCCCAGGCGAGACCTCGGGCGCGGCCCCAGGCGCGACCCCGGGCGCGGCCCCGGACCCGAGCGACACCATGGCGGCGGACGTTCAGGCTGAGCAGGCCGCACAGTCCGTGGCCCACGCGGCGCTGTTCGAGCTGCCCGACCTCGCGCAGTGGCTGCCCATCACCAACCCGCGCGCGCTGGAGCTGGCGAGCCTCGATGATCTCGCCGGCATCGCCATCACGCCGGCAGGCGCGGACACGCCGCGCTGGTTGGCCAAGCCCGACAAGCGCGCGCCCGGCCTCCAGCCGCCCCCGGGCGCCAAGGGCATGCTGGCCCTGCGCGCCCCCGGCGCCCGCACGCCCATGCGTCTGCTGGCGCGAGTCAGCCTGCCCGACGACACCGCCACGCTCACGGCGCGCGTGGCCCGCGTGCCCGGCAGCGACGGCGCGGCGCGCCTGCGCCTGGGCCTGTTCGACGGCGCGCTGCGCTGGCTGGGCGAGCCCACGTTGCTCAGCGGCGAGGCCCCCAAGCGCAAGCCCTGGCAGAACATCTCCGTCGCCCTGGGCCAGCCGGCGCGACGCGACGTGCTGCTGGTGCTGGAGCTGTCGGCCCTCGACGGCGCCCCGCGGGCCACGCTGTTCGTGGATCGCCTGCAGCTGCGTTGAGGAGCGCTGGCCGCCTCAACGAGCCGGCGGGTCGACCTCGCGGATGACCGCGCCGTCGCTGGTGCTCATGACCAGCAGGGCGAAGCGCTCGGGGTCGGGCACGTCGCTGGCGGTGATCGAGGCGTAGTCGAAGCGCCCGCGCAGGTCGGTGTAGCCGTCCTTGTGGAAGCGCGCGCGGCCGTTGCCATCGCGGGCGTAGACCTTCACGTAGGCCGCCGGGAGCAGTTCGCCCGTGCTGGCGCGGGTCACCCGCAGCTCGCCCTGGGACGCGAACAGGGCCACGGACAGGTTGTGGGCGTAGTGGGCCTGGCGCCGCACCAGCCCCCGGGCGCGCGCCTCGATCAGCACATTGCTGTTGGCAAAGCGGGCCGGCAACTCCACCCGGGTGGAGCCGTCCGGATCGAGCGGCAACTGATCGACCCGCGCCGGGCGCACCAGGCTGGAGCCGTCATCGGAGCGCTCCACGAAGGGCCGCGTGGAGAAGAGCAGCTCCACGTCCATGGGCGTGTAGCGCAGCTCCACCGAGGTGAGCTGCTCGTGGCGCAGCTCGATACGGCCGTCGCTCAGCTCGAGCTCGAGCCAGGGCCGCTCGTACTCGTCCACGCGGGCGCCGTCGTCGCCCTCGGAGGTCTGCGCCGCGTGCCCGGTGGCCTCGGCCACGTGCTCCAGGATCTGGGCGAAGCGCGCGCGCCAGCGTGGTACGGGGTGGTCGGCCCAGATCTCGGCCAGGGCCCGCGCCTCGGCCGGCGCCCCGCGCGACATGGCCAGCCAGGCTCCCAGGGCGTCGTAGGTCATGGGCGTGGTGACGCTCGCGGGCGACACCCGCGCGTAGGCCTCCACGGCCTCGGCGGTGCGCCCCTGCAGCAACAGGTAGTACGTCACCGCCATCCAGTCGGCGTCACTGAGCTGCGGCCGCGACACGAGCAGCTCCAGCAGCGCGCGCCATTGCCCGGCCAGCTCGCTGTTGAGCAGCTCGTGGCGCCCGCGCACGGCGTGCACGCGCTGGTTCACGTGGGGCATGAGCTCGACGTGCTCGTACAGCCGGCGCTCGTGCTCATCGATAGCCAGCAACGGCGAGCGCAGCGAGGGCCCGCAGCGCGACACGAAGCCGAGCTGGCCCTGCAGGTAGGCTCGCGCCGCGTCCGCGTCCTCGTGCTGCAAGGCGTAGGCCCACAGCGTCGGCGCCTGCACCTGACGCCGCCGCATCCAGGCCACGGCCTGATCGAAGAAGGCCCGCTCCCCCATGCGCCAGGCCATGCGCTCCAGGTCGAGCGTGGCCAGGTTGGCGTCGTCCAGGAAGGCCCACAGCGTCGCGGCGTCCGCCTGCTGCGAGATGAACTCCCAGGAGTCGGTGTCGGTCACGCTGGGCTGGTCGACCACGCGGCGCGTGGCGAACTCGCCCGCCGTGAGATGCTCGCCGTCCAGGGCCACCTGGGCCGGGTAGTGCCGGAAGCTGCCGGCCCGCGGGAAGTAGAACAGCAGCTCGTGGCGCTGGGTGGCGTAGGCCGCCAGCGAGAGGTCGAGCCCGCGTGTCGGCAAGCCGCCGTACACGGGCACGGCGCCCTCGGGCACCTGCAGCAGCAGCTCCAGCTCGAGCTGCGCGGAGGTCGGGTTGGTGACCACGACCTGGCAGCCGTAGACCGCGCCGGCCACGTACTCGTCCGTGACGAAGCGGTCGACGTAGCGACCGTTGACCCAGCGACGGCGGTCGTCCAGGCGGAAGACGCCCTGGCTCACCAACACGGGCGGAGCAGCCTGCGCGCGGGGCGCGTCCGTGATCTCCCGGCGCACCAGCAACAGCGGACCGCCGGCCTCCAGGCTGAAGCGCTGATCGTCGAGCGTGGTGAGGTGCTCGGCCGCCTCGAAGGGCAGGTCCAACAGCGCCAAGGCCAGCAGCATCTCGTTCACGTGGCTCGTGGCCTCGCCCAGGCGCGCCGACACGAACGGGCGCGCGCCGCGGGTGGCGGCCAGCTCGAGCCAGAAGCCGTTGGGACGCACCAGGGTCGCGTCCATCTCGTGCTGACGTCGATGCCAGTAGTCGTGCTCGACGTAGAGCCGCGTGTCGCCCGGGCCGGACCAGAGCTGGCGGCGAACCAGCGCGCGACGGGCGGCGTCCGCCGCGACGGTGCTCTCGAGGACTTCATCGACGCGGGGACCCGGTGCAGCCGCGCCGGCCGGGTTGGTGGGCGGAGGCACGGTGCCGCCACTGGGGGCTGAGTCGCCCGGCGCGCGGGAGTGCCCGCCATGCGAGCTCGTCGGCTTCTTGCCACGCCCGGTGAGCAGCCCTCGGCCCAGCTCCAGGGCCGCCGCCACGGCGCTGCCGCCCTGCAGTGCGCCGCCGTGCAGGGCGGTCTCAAAGCGCCGACGCTCGGCGGCGGGATCGGGCGCTCGCAACGCCAGGCTGTCGGACAACTCGCGCTCCACCGTCGATGCCAGCTCGGGCAGGCGCTGCGCCAGCAGAATGCGCTCCGCCACGTTGAGCTGGCCGAAGGCCCAGGGCTCCGCGAAGGCCGACAGATCCTGCTCCAGCAGCCAACGATCCACGAAGCTGAGCGCGCGCTTGTTGGTGAGGTACGGACGCACCACCTCGTCGAAGAAGGCCGGGTCCTTGTGGTGCAGGAACAGGTGCAGCTCGTGGCAGGCGTGCTCGTCGTAGAAGGCCAGCTGCTCCTCGCGCGAGAGCTGCGGCCAACGCGTGAGCGGTTCGAAGGGCGCCAAGCCGTCGCTGTCGCCCAGGGCGGACAGCAGGCTGAAGGCGCCGGCCAGGGTGTCGATGACCTCGACCGCGCTGGTGCTCACGTCCTCGAAGACCGCGCGTTCGCCCGGCGCCAGCACGTCGATGCGACGCTGCTCGGTGACCGTGCGGCCCTCGCTGAAGGGCACGGCGAGGCGCAGATCCTCGGGCTCCAGCGCGTGCTCGGGCAGGCTCAGCGAGCGCTGCAGCGTCTGCTGCCCATCGATCGCCAGCACCTGCACCAGGTGCCCGGGACCCAGGTCCGCGAGCGGCACGCGCAGCACGCCGTCCGCGTCGGGGCGCAGGTTGGTCAGGGTGCGTGCGGGCTCGGGCAGGAACGAGAGGTCGGGAAAGCCGCCGGCGGAGTTCGGGCCCTGAGGCCTGCCGCTCGCCATCCCACGGCCACTCAACCTGGAGCCGCCCCCGCCCACGCCCACGCCGATGACGCTGTTGGCGCCCAAGGCGTTGAAGTCCGTCGTACTCGTCGCCAGGGCCCACGGGTTGAGCAGCAGCGTGGGGCGATCCAGCATGTTGCCCGGGAAGGCCTGGGCCTGGCGCCGCTCCAGCACGTAGCGTTCCTCGTCAGAGAGCGCGCGCGACGGGGCGTAGAGGCTCTCGCCGCGGGGCAGGTCCACGCCCAGGGGGACCAGACTGCCCTGGGCCCGGAGCAACTCGAAGGGATCGAAGGCCGGCAGCCAGCGCGAGGACGTCACGTGCACGCGGGTGCTCTCGGTTGCGTTCTCCAGGCGCAACGTCAGGACGTCGCTGTCTGTGCTGAGCTGCGTGATCTGCAGCCGCCCGGTGCCCTGGGCCGGCAGGGCGCGCTCGCTGCCAACGATCCAGCCGCCGCGACGCGTCCCCGGCAACACCTCCAGCGTGAGCTCGTGCCAGAGCCCGGGCGGACGCAGCAGCATGCGATAGCTGCCCACAGGCAGATCGCGCGCCACCAGCAAGCCGTGGGACAGCTCGAGCCGCTCGAAGTGGTCGGCCAGCACGTGCGCCCCGCGCAGCTCGAGCAGGCTGACGTGCGCGCGCTGCAGCCGCAGCTCATCGACCGGCCAGGGCAGGCGCAGCAGCTCCTCGTGAGCCAGGTGCACGCGCTCGGGCCACTGCACGCGGTCGGGCATCAGGTTCCAGGTGTCGTGCCCGGTGACCACGTCGTGCAGCCGCAGCGACTCGATCTCGGGCAGCTCACCCAGGACCACGCGGCCGTGATCGTCCGTGCGCAGCCAGATGCTGTGGGGCTCGGACGCCAGGGCGTGCTGGAACGAGAGCTGGAGGGCGTGGCCCGCCAGGGCTTCGCCGCTGCGCCCGAGCACGTCGAGCACGTAACCCTCGCTGGTGCGTCCCAGCAGCGCCGCCTCCACCGCGGTGGTGGGCACGATGGCCGCGATGGGAAAGCGCACCTCGGTCGCGGCCACGTCTTGCTGCTCATCCCAGGCCAGGTTCGTGACGCGGCCGGTGAGCTGGACCGTGAGCAGCGAGAGCCGCTCGGGCACGCTGATCTCGTGCACCAGATCGGTGCCGTCGTCCAGCTCGAGGTCGCGCAGCTCCTGGCGCGTGGTGGTGCCCTCGAAGTCGGTGGCCTCCACCACCAGCAGCACATCGTCCAGCAAGCTGAGCGAGACGACGACGTTGTCGAGCAGGAGCTGCGGGCGCACGACGACGCGGGCCGTGGCGCGCGGCAGCAGGCTCTCGCGCTCAACGAACACGGCGGCGCGCAGGCTATAGCTCTCCTCCACGTGGTCGAGCTGGGCGAGCGACGCGCGCTCGCCGTGACGCAGCACCAGCGGCTTGAGGCCGGGGGAGTCGTGCGAGAAGGGGATCAGCACCTCGCCCTGGCTGTCCGGCAGGAACTCGTCGCGGCCGAACCACACGCGCGCGTCCGGCAGGTGCTGGCCGTCGTCGTCGAGCACGCGCAGCACGTGCCCCGCGGCGGAGATGCGCGTCAGCAGGGACAGGCGGCCCTTGTGGATCAGGGCGCGGCTGGCCACGCCGTTGCCCACGAACTCCAGCACCCACACGCCGGCGCCCGTCAGCTCGGGGAACTCGAAGCGCCGGCGCACGCGGCGCAGGGGCGGCGCGTCGATGGGATGCAGCTGCTCGTCGTTGGGCAGCAGGCCGTCGAGCACCACGTCGATGTCGATCTCCCGGCCCCGGTCGGCGTAGGCCGTGAAGGTGTCCAGCTCGAACACGCGCACCAGCAGCGAGCCCACGTTCTTGAGGTCGACCTCCAGGCTCACGCTGTCGTCGGGCGCAAAGCGCGCGCGACTGCCGGCGGCGAAGCGGATCTCGACCCGGTCCTTGAGCGCGGCCAGGGCCTCGGGGTCGTCCAGCAGCGCGTACCAGCGCTCGCCGTCGCCCACGCCGTGCAGCAGCTTGGTCTCGGCGAAGATGCGGCGCAGGGCGTCGCTGTCGAGGTAGGCGGCGTAGGCGTCCCAGCCGTCGGCGTCTCGCAGCAGCACGTCGAGGTAGGCCCGCAGCAAGGCCTGGTCATCGCCGATGGGCGGCAGGCCGGTGCCATGGTCCTGGTCGGGCTGCACCAGCCGGCCGCGGTGCTGATTGGTGAAGGCGTCCGAGCGCAGCGCGCCCTGGCGTGGCAGGCTCAGGTACTCCAGGAACAGCTCGCGATCGTGGACGCCCAGGGCGTGGTCGTGAACCAGCTGCTGGTGCAGCACCTGGGCCTTGAGCGACGAGAAGTTCGTCGACAGCCCGCGCGTGAACGCCAGCAGACGCTCCAGCCACTGCCCGCGCGCAGCCACGTCGTGACGCCAGTCCGCGTGGTCCGGAGCAGCCAGCCGCGCCACCCAGGCCTGCACGAAGCCGCCTTGATCGAGCAGCGCGGGCAGCAGCCGGGCGCACTCCTGCAGCTGCGCCAGGGTCAGCTCGGCGTGTACGCGCAGCGAGCCGAAGCTCTGGCTGCCACGCCGGGTCAGGTTACGCACCACCAGCTCGGGCAGGCCCGGATAGTCCGCGCGTCTGAGCGCATTCAGCACCAGCATGAGCTGGTCGTCGTCCAGGTCGTTGCCGAGCAGGCGCGCCAGGCCCTCGGGGTCCAGGTTGCGGCTCAGCCCGCCCGGGCGCTGCTCGGCGCGGGTCAGAAAGGCCGGCCAGTCCACCTCCGACGGGTCGAGGCGCGGGGGCAGTTCGGGCTGCTCGCCCGGGAGCTGGCGCCGGTGGTCGAGCCGGGGCTCCAGCCGAGCGCGCAGATACGCGAACGTGCGCGCCGGGTCGAGGTCGTAGCGCAGCAGCGCCTGTCGGTTCTGCATCAGCTCGACGTCGGCGCCGTGGCCGTGCCGGGCGATCCACTGCTCCAGCACGGCGTCGGCGTCGTGCAGGCGCCCCATGTGCTGCAGCGCCAAGCAGCGGTAGCGGTACCACTCGGGCGAGCCCGGCACCAGCTGGTCGAGCGCGACCTCGCGCTGACCGGAGAACGCGAAGGCCTCCAGGAACGCCAGCGACTCATCCTGGGCATGGGCGACGGGCGCGAGGCTCAACGCCGCCAGGAGCGTGAGCAGCCCGGGCACGGTCCTGACACTGCAGCGGTCGATCAGGCGGGCGATCATGGCGGGGTCCCTCCGTTGCGTTCGAGCGTCTCTCCCTATATGTAACTCGCAGTGAGGCAACAATCGGACGCAGAGACTCGCGCCTGCGCTCATCAGGAGCGGCGGCTGGGAGGGACCCTCAGACCGCGCCGTGAGCCAGCATGGCGTCGGCCACGCGCAGGAAACCGGCCAGGTTGGCACCCTTCACGTAGTCGATGGAGCCGTCGGCCTGGCAACCGTGCTCGACACACTGCGTGTGGATCGAGTGCATGATCTTGTGCAGGCGCTCGTCGACCTCCGCGCGCGTCCACGTGAGGCGCAGTGAGTTCTGGCTCTGCTCGAGCCCGGACACCGCCACGCCGCCGGCGTTGGAGGCCTTGCCCGGCGCGTAGGCCAGGCCCGCCTGCTGGAACAGCTGCACGGCCTCGCGGGTACAGGGCATGTTGGCACCCTCGGCCACGGCCCGGCAGCCGTTGGCCAGCAGCTCGCGGGCGTTGTCGGCGTCGAGCTCGTTCTGCAGCGCGCAGGGCAGGGCCAGATCAACGCGCACACCCCAGGGCCGCTGGCCCTCCACGAACTGGCAGCCGAAGTGCTCGGCGTACTCACGCACGCGACCCCGGCGCATGAACTTGAGCTCCTTGAGCCAGGCCAGGCGCTCGCCCCGAATGCCCTCGGGGTCGTAGATGAAGCCGTCACTGTCCGACGCCGTGACCGGCAGGGCGCCCAGCTCCGCCAGCTTCTCGATGGCAAACAGCGAGACGTTGCCGCTGCCGGAGACCGCCGCGGTCTTGCCGCTCACGTCGTCGCCAATCAGGTCCAGCATGTGCTGCAGGAAGTAGACCGTGCCGTAGCCGGTGGCCTCGGGACGCACGGCGCTGCCGCCGAACGACGGCCCCTTGCCGGTGAGCACGCCCACGAAGCGGTTCTGGATGCGCTTGTACTGCCCGAACAGGTAGCCGATCTCGCGCGCGCCCACGCCGATGTCACCGGCGGGCACGTCCACGTCCTCGCCGATGTGCCGCGACAGCTCGGTCATCATGGCCTGGCAGAAGCGCATGACCTCGTAGTCGCTCTTGCCCTTGGGGTTGAAGTTGCTGCCACCCTTGGCACCGCCCATGGGCAGCCCCGTCAGGCTGTTCTTGAAGACCTGCTCGAAGGCCAGGAACTTGAGCGTGTCCAGACGCAGCCCTTTCATGAAACGCAGGCCGCCCTTGTACGGGCCGATGGCGTTGTTCATCTGCACGCGCCAGGCGCGCTCGGCGCGGATGCGCTTGCGGTCGTCCTGCCAGGTGACCCGGAAGATGACGACCCGATCCGGCTCGGTCATGCGCTCCAGGATCTCCGCCTTGTGGTACTCGGGGTGGGCCAGCGTGAACGGCACCACCGCCTCGGCCACTTCGCGCACCGCCTGCTGGAACTCGCGCTCGTAGGGGTTGCGACGCTTGAAGCCGTTCATGAAGCGTTGCAGCTGACGTTCGGCCTCGGTTGCCTTGTGATCGGGCACGGCGGCTCTCACTTGTGCGAGGGGGAGCGGGCAGACACCGGAGCGAGGCCCCGGAGCGGGCCCCGGATCGTACCCACTGGAGGCGGCGCCCGGGCAGCCATCCCGGAGGCGCTCGTGCCCGCCTCCGGCACCCCTCGGCCCGGGCGAGCGCGCTCGCACGCTGTGGGATGAGCGGGCGCACTCGCCGGCCGGTGAGCGAGCGCACCGGCCGGCCGGGCGCTGGGCGAGCGGGCTCTTCGGCGCGTGATCCGAAGCGGGCTCGCGGGTACCCTCTTGGGTTGCTGGACCCGTCTCGTGGCCGCCGGCTGCAGCCCGCAACCGCCCGCCATGACCAGGAGAAGAGACCATGTCGTTGTGCCCCTCCCGAGAAGCCCTGCTGCTGTCGGCGCTCGCGCTGCTTCCCATCGCCTGTGAGGAGCCCAACGAGTACGTGGCTCCTCCCCCGCCCAGCGTGACCGTGGCCCAGCCGGAGCAGCGCGTCGTCACCGACTACCTGGAGTTCACGGGACGCATGGTGTCGTTTGCCGAGGCCGATCTGGTGGCTCGCGTCGAGGGCGTGCTGGAGACCGTCGACTTCAAGGACGGCGACCTGGTCCAGGCCGGTCAGCTCCTGTTCACCATCGATGACAGCGAGTACCTGGCGGACGTGCAGAGCGCCGAGGCCAAGCTGGCGGGCACCGTGGCCTCCCTGGCCCTGGCCGAGGCCACCTTGACCCGCAAGCAGAAGGCCGCCGAGACCAACGCGGTCAGCGAGATCGACGTGCTGGAGGCCCAGGCCGAGCAGGACGGCGCCGAGGCCGACAAGCTGGGCGCAGAGGCAGACCTGGTCCGCGCTCGGCTCGACCTGGAGTGGACCCGCGTGCTGGCGCCCTTCGACGGGCGCATGAGCCGCAGCCTGGTCGACCCGGGCAACCTGGTGGGCGCGAACGAGCGCACCGTGCTGGCGCGTATCGTCCAGGCCGACCCGATCTTCGCCGAGTTCGACATGAACGAACGCGACCTGCTGCGCCTGATCCGGCGCAAGTCGGAGCGGGGCGGCGGAGCCGACCTGAAGGCCGAGCTGGAGCAGTTCCGCACGCGGTCGCTCGAGTTGGGCCTCGCCAACAACGAGGACTACCCCTACTCCGGCACCATCCACTACGCCGACCCCGACGTCGACCCGGGCACGGGCACCTTGCTCCTGCGCGGCATCTTTGACAACCCGATCCCGCGCAAGCTCATCCCGGGTGTCTTCGCGCGGGTGCGCACGCCGCTCGACGAGCGCGAGGCCTTGCTGCTGCCTGAGTCCGCGCTGGGTACCGACCAGGCCGGCAAGTACGCCCTGATCGTGGGCAAGGACGGCATCGTCGAGCACCGCCCGGTGGTGCTGGGCATGGCCGAGCACGGCATGGTGGTCATCGAGAAGGGCCTCGGGCCCTACGACCAGGTGGTGGTCAAGGGCCTGCTCCGCGCTCGCCCCGGCAGCCAGGTCTCGGCTCACACCGAAGGTGGCAGCGCACCCGCCACCGACGCGCGCTGAAGATCGGAGGAACGCACCGTGCTTTCACGCTTCTTCATTGAGCGCCCGATCTTCGCCACCGTCCTGGCCATCATGATGGTCCTGGCCGGCTCCGTTTCGGTGTTCACCCTGCCCGTGGCGCAGTACCCGAACATCGCGCCTCCCACCGTCGAGGTCACCACCGTCTACCCGGGCGCCAACGCCCGCGTGGTCGCGGAGACCGTGGCCGCGCCCATCGAGCAGGAGGTCAACGGCGTCGAGAACATGCTCTACATGAGCTCGACCTGCACCAACGACGGCAACTACACGCTGACGATCACGTTCGACGTGGGCACCAACCTCGACATCGCGTCGGTGCTGGTGCAGAACCGCGTGGCCATCGCCATGGCCACGCTGCCCGATGACGTGACGCGCCAGGGCGTCGTGACCGAGAAGAAGTCCAGCGAGATCGTGCAGTTCATCGCGCTGACCAGCCAGGACGGCACGTACGACGAGGTCTTCCTTGCCAACTACCTGACGCTGCGCGTCACGGATGAGATCTCACGCATCGTGGGCGTGGGCGACGCCGTGGCCTTCGGCGGCGCCGACTACTCCATGCGCGTGTGGCTCGATCCGTTCAAGCTCAAGTCGCGCTCGCTCACCACCGAGGACGTGCTCGACGCCATCCGCGAGCAGAACGTGCAGGTGGCCGCGGGCCAGATCGGCGCCCCGCCGGCGCCCGACACTCAGGCCTTCCAGCTCACCATCAACACGCTGGGTCGCCTCGAGGACGTCTCCCAGTTCGAGGACATCATCGTCAAGACCGGCGAGAGCGGTCGGGTGACGCGCCTGTCGGACGTGGCCCGCCTCGAGTTGGGCGGCGAGAACTACGACATGTTCGCCCAGGTGAAGGGGAGGGTCTCGGCGGCCCTGGCCATCTACCTGTTGCCGGGGGCCAACTCCCTCGACATGGCCGACAACGTACGCGCCACCATGGAGCGCCTGGCCCTCGACTTCCCCGAGGGCATGGAATACGACATCCCGTTCGACACGACGCTGTTCGTGCGCTCGTCCATCGACGAGGTGTTCACCACGCTGTGGCAGGCGGCCCTGCTGGTGTTCCTGGTGATCTTCGTGTTCCTGGGCGACTGGCGCGCGTCGCTGGTGCCGGCGGCCACCATCCCCGTCTCGCTGATCGCGACCTTCGCGGTCATGGCGGGCCTGGGCTTCTCCATCAACCTGACCACGCTGTTCGGCCTGGTGCTGGTGATCGGCATCGTGGTGGACGACGCCATCGTGGTGGTGGAGAACACCAGCCGCCTGATCGAGAACGGCATGGCGCCGCGAGCCGCCGCCATCCAGGCCATGGAGGAGGTCACCGGCCCGGTCATCGCCACCACCCTGGTGCTGCTGGCGGTGTTCATCCCCACCGCCTTCCTGCCGGGCATCACGGGCGAGCTGTACCGCCAGTTCGGCCTGACCATCAGCGCGGCCACGGTCTTCAGCTCGATCAACGCGCTGACCCTGAGCCCCGCGCTGTGCGCCCTGCTGCTGCGCAAGGCACCCGACCAGAAGAACATCTTCTTCCGCACCTTCGACGCGTGCTTCGCATGGGTCGAGAGGGGCTACGGCGCCATCGTCGCCGCCATGATCCGCAAGTCGTTCTTCTCCATGCTGATCTTTGGCGGAGTGGTCTTCTTCGCCATCTCCGGCTTCGCGCGCCTGCCCACGGGCTTCCTGCCCGAAGAGGATCAAGGCTACGTCATCTCCGGCTTCCAGCTGCCTGACGCCGCGTCCCAGGGGCGCACGCGCGAGCTCATCTCGCAGGTCAACAACATCCTCAAGCGCGCCCCCGGCGTGGAGTCCTGGTTCACGCTGGGCGGCTTCTCGATCCTCGACAACGCCCAGGCCTCCAACGCCGCCGCGACCTGGATCATGCTCAAGCCCTTCGAAGAGCGCGATGTGGCCGCGCCCGAGGTCCTGACCTGGATCCGCCAGCAGTTCGCCGGCATCGAGGACGGCAACTCGTTCGCCTTCAACCCGCCGACCATCTCCGGCCTCGGTTCGGTGGGCGGCTTCCAGATGGAGCTGCAGGACAAGGGCGGCGTGGGCTTCGGCACCTTGCAGCAGGTCGCGCAGGAGATGGCGGCAGACGGCAACACCCAGTCAGAGCTGCAGGGTCTCAACTCGACCTTCCGCGCCAGCGTGCCCCAGCTCTTCGTGGACATCGACCGCACCCAGGCCAAGTCCATGGGCGTCCCGCTCAACTCGGTCTTCAGCACGTTGCAGGCCTACCTCGGCAGCGCCTACGTCAACGACTTCAACAAGTTCGGGCGCACCTACCAGGTGAAGGTCCAGGCCGACCACGCCTTCCGTCAGGAGCCGGAGTCCATCCGCCGGCTGGACGTGCGCAATGAGCAGGGCGACATGGTGCCCATGGGCGCCATCGCCAGCGTGCGCGGCGACTTCGGCCCGCAGATCGTGCGGCGCTACAACCTCTACCCGGCCGCTTCCATCAACGGCAACCCGGCGGCGGGTGTCTCGTCTGGTGAAGCCATGACGCTCATGGAAAACATGGGCGACGAGAAGCTGCCGGCCTCCATGGGCTACGACTGGACCGGACTCAGCTACCAGGAGAAGCAGGTGGGCAGCGAGTCCATCATGATCTTCGGCCTGGCGCTGATCATGGTCTTCCTGGTGCTGGCGGCGCAGTACGAGAGCTGGACCGCTCCCATCTCCATCGTGCTGTCCGTGCCCTGCGCCCTGATCGGCGTGGTGCTCGCCGTGGGCTCGCGCGGCATGAGCAACGACGTGTACACACAGATCGGCATCGTGCTGCTGATCGGCCTGGCCAGCAAGGCGTCCATCCTGATCGTCGAGTTCGCCCGCGAGCTGCGCGGCGAGGGCAAGACCATCATCGAGGCAGCCACCGAGGCGGCCAAGCTGCGCTTCCGCCCGCTGCTCATGACGACCATCTCGTTCGTGTTCGGCACCCTGCCGCTGCTGGTGGCATCAGGCGCCGGCGCCGGCAGTCGTCAGGCCGTGGGCACCGCGGTGTTCGGCGGCATGCTCAGCGCCACGTTCCTGGCCGTGATCTTCGTGCCCGTGTTCTTCCGCGTGTTCCAGGGCTTCGGCGAGAAGGTCTTCGGCGAGAAGGTGATCGGCGCGCGGGCGCCCGAGGACGTCGGCGAGCCCGCAAGCAGCGCGAGCTGAGGGCGCGGCGACACCGGGGCGGCGCGTGCCCCAGCGCAGGCTGATCGCTGATCAGGACGGCGCTCAGCGGGCGAGCAGCTCCCGGAAGTCGTCACGCAGCCTCGCGCTGGTGAAGTCGGTGTCGTCCTGTGCCATCTCGACGTAGGCCTCGTCGAACTCGATGCACACGCGCAGCGCCTCCAGCGACTGCTCGAAGCGCTCGCTCATGGCCAAAGAGCAGGCCAGGTTGTAGCCGCTCTGCGCGGCGGGTCCGCCCTGCTCCATGCTGTTGGCCAGCTCCACGGCGCGCCGCAACACGGGCACGCCCTGGTCGTCCTTGCGCTGAGCGATGAGCGAGAGGCCAAGCCCGTCGAGCGCGGCCCAGACCATGCCCGGACCGCCGGGGAGCAGGTCGGCGCCCTCATCATGCAGGGACATCGCGCGGGCATAGCCCTGCTCCGCCCGGGGCCAGTTCTGCTGACCTATGGCGAACTCCCCGGCGAGGTAGTTCGCCATCGAGTGTCCGGCGAAGGCCTCGGCGTTGGCGTCGATGACGGCCAGGGCGGCGGGCTCACCCTGCTCCTGCGCCGCCGCAAAGACCTCGCTGAGCAGCGGCGCCAGGGCGATCCACGTGTGCGGGATGTGAAGGCCGGACACCTCGTTCAGGGCGTCGCGCAGCCAGTCGCCGGTGGGATCGCCCCAGTCGAAGGACAGCAGCAGCAGGAACTCGCCCGACACGAGCATGTTCTCGGGGTGTCTCTCCGTGGGCTGGCCGTCCTCGCCCCACAGCAGACCGCCCAGCATTTCGCGCACGTCGTCGGGGACGCCGCGCTCGTAGCGCAGCACCGCGTAGCCGCCCTGGAACCTGGGTTCTCCCTCTCGGGCCGTGGACCAGACCTGCGTGACCACGGCGTCCGGCGCCGGCAACACGCTGTGGGTCGTCGGGTCCTTGATGAAGGTCCGGGCCTGCACGGAGATGGCGTGGAAGCCCTCTGCGCGCGTCACGCCCTCGGGCAGCGTGAGCCCGGGCAGGGTCCAGGCCTCCAGGGTGGTGGGCGCCTTCACGGCCGGACTCGCGCGGACAGGGGCCGGCTCGTCTTGGGGCGCGACGGTCAGCGCAGCGCCCCAGGTGGCGGCACACAGGGTCATCAGGATCGTTGCGATCACGGCTCTCCTCCTCGGGTGGTCTCGCTGCGTTCACAGCGCCGCCGAGCATACGCGGCCGTCCAGGATGGCGTCATGTGGCGGCGGCGTGCTCAGCCGTGGCTGTCGTCCGCCCTCCCGCTCAACATTGCGACGACACCGGGTGTCGCACGCTGCGCAGCCAGGCCGCGCTGAGCGGCGTCAGGGACGCCAGGCACACCAGCAACCAGTCCGCGGGTGACACGGCGGCGCAGCCGAGCACGCGCGCCAACGACGGCACGAGCACGGCCACCAGCATGAGCGCGATGCTCACGGCCGTCGCGCTCCAGAGCCAGGGCGTTCCGCGCAGCACCTGCCGCATGGGCACGCCCTCGCGACGCCGGACGCTGAACGTGTGCACGCACTGAGCCAGACCCAGCACCAGGAACGCCAGGGTGCCCGCCTCACGAGCATCGCCGCTCTGGAGCCGCCAGAGGAAGACGGCCAGCGCGGGCAGCCCCACCAACGACGAGTGGAAGGCCACGCCCCAGGCGAAGCGACGGGACAGCAGGCCCGTGCCCTCGGGCCGGGGCGGACGCCGCATGATGCCGGCTTCGGCGGGCTCCATGGACAGGGCCAGGGCGGGCGCCAGATCGCTCACCAGGTTGATCCACAGGATCTGCAGCGGGAGCAGGGGCAAGGGCAGCCCCACCAGGCCCGCCGCGAGCAGCACGGCCACCTCCGCCAGGTTGCCGGCGAAGAGGTAGAAGACGACCTTGCGGATGTTCTCGTCGATGACGCGGCCGCCCTCCACCGCCGCGGCGATGGTGTCGAAGCGGTCGTCCACCAGCACCACATCGGCCGTCTCCTTGGCCACGTCGGTGCCGCGGCCGCCCATGGCCACGCCGATGTCGGCGCCCTTGAGCGCGGCCGCGTCGTTCACGCCGTCACCGAGCATGCCCACCACCTCGCCGCGAGCCTGGAAGCCGCGCACGATGGCCAGCTTGTCCGCGGGTGACACGCGGCTGAAGGCCGAGGCGTGCTCGAGCAGCGCGGGCAGGCCGTGCTCGCCGGCGGCCGCGAGGCGCGCGCCGTCGATCACCTCGCCATCGTCCTCCAACAGACCCAGCTCGCGGGCCACGGCCTCGGCGGTGCTGGACTGATCGCCGGTGATCATGACCGTGCGGATGCCGGCCCCGTGCAGCGTGGCGATGGTCTGCTTCACGCCAGCAGCCGGCGGATCACGGAACCCGACCAGCCCCAGCAACGTGAGCTGCTCCAGCGACGTCTCGTCGAGGGCGACGCCCGCTGGAAGCGCCCGCTCCGCCAGAGCCAACACGCGCAGACCACTGCTCGCCAGGCGACGGTTGGCGTCCAGCCAGCGGGCGCGGGCGGGCTCGTCCATGGAGCGTGGGTGATCGAAATGCGCGCTGGCCGTGCTTCCGTCGCCGCCCGCAGCGAGCGCACCCTCGTGCGCAGCGCGCGCGTCCTCGTGCGCACCGTCGTGCGCGCCGCCGGCGATGGCCGTGCAGCGCGCCAGCACGCGCTCGGGTGCGCCCTTGACGCAGGCGCGCAGGCCAGCGCCCCCCACGCTGTGAAACGTGGCCATGAGCATGCGCTCGCTGTTGAAGGGCAGCTCCCCCACCTCGGCCTGCCCGTCGAGCAACTGCTCGCGGCGCTGGCCGGCCTTGGCGCCGAGGGTCAGCAGGGCGGCCTCGGTGGGATCGCCGACGATGGTCCAGCGCGAGCCGGCGTCGGCCCCCTCTTCGTCGCGGGATCCCGTCTCGGGCGGCACCAGCGCGGCGCGGTTGCAGAGCACGGCCACCTGGAGCGCCCGTTGCGCAGCTGAGCCTGGCGAAGGCACGTACGCAGATCCGTCTCGCAACAGCGCCCCATCGGGGGCGTAGCCCGCGCCCGAGACGCTCAACAGGACGCCGGGCAGCGGCTCGTCGCCCGGAGTGGCGAGGGGCAGCGCGTCGCCAATCGGCGCGTTCATCAGCGGCGCGTCGCCGGGCACCTCGCTGCCGGGCAACAGCAGCGCGGTGGCGGTCATCTCGCCGGCGGTGAGCGTGCCGGTCTTGTCGGTGCACACCACCGTGACGGAGCCCAGGGCCTCCACGGCCGGCAGTCGACGCACGAGGGCGCGGCGTCGCGCCATGCGCGCCATGCCCACCGCCAGGGTGATGGTGGCCACCACCGGCAGCCCCTCGGGCACGGCCGCCACCGCCAGGGCAATGCCGGTCTCCAACATGAGCCAGAGCTCGCCGCCGCGCAGCAGACCCAGCGCGCTCACCAGGGCCGCGACGCCAAGCGACACGCCGACCAGCCGGCGCCCCAAGGCGTCCAGGCGCTTCTCGAGCGGGGCCTCGTCCTCCTCCACCGTGGCCACCAGCTCGGAGATGGCGCCGATCTGCGTGCGCACGCCGGTGGCGACCACGAGCCCGACACCCGTGCCGACGGACAGCAGCGTGCCCTTGTGAAGCATGCCGGAGCGCTCGGCCAGCAGCGTCTGGGCGGGCACAGCCTGCGCGCGCTTGCGCACGGGCATGGACTCGCCCGTGAGCGGCGCCTCGTTGGCCGACAGCTCCACGGCGCGCAGCAAGCGCAGGTCCGCGGGCACGGCGTCACCCGGCTCCAGCAGCACGACGTCGCCGGCCACCAACTCGCGGGCGTCCAGCTGCGTCGGCTCACCATCGCGCAACGTCCGGGCGTGGCCGATGTCGAGTGAGCGCAGCGCCTCCATGCTGCGCCGGGCGCGCAGCTCGGTCGCGAAGCCGATGCCGATGTTGATCGCCAGCACCACGCCGATGGCGATGGCGTCGGCCACGTCTCCGGTGGCCAGAGAGAGTGCCGCCGCGGCGGCCAGCAGCAGCACGATCAGGCTGCGCACTTGATCGATCAGGATGGCGAGCGCGGGCACCGGCGGGGTGATGCGCAGAGCGTTGGGGCCGTCACGTACCAAGCGCCGCGCCGCCTCCGCGGAGGACAGCCCCTCGGCGCTGGCACCCAGATGTGCGAGCGCCTCCTCTGCGGACAGCGCGTGCCAGGCGGTCTCGGTCCGGAGCTCGGCGGGGGCAGATGCGGAGGTCACGCGGCCATGGTCGCGCCGCGACCGGGAGCGCACAAGCGCGGCCCGTCAGCCCGTCGGCACGGTCGGCACGGTCAGCCGGTCAGCCGGTCAGCCGGTCAGCCGGTCAGCCGGTCAGCACGGTCAGCACGGTCAGCACGGTCAGCGCGGCGCGTCGGGCTCTCCCAGCAACGCCACGATGCCCGGGTGCTCCGGCGCGTAGCGCGCGGCGCGGAAGACGCTGAAGGGCGGCACGAAGTCCACGCCCTTGGGTGGCGGCAGCTCACCGCCCTTGTCGTTGCGGAACTCCCACACGATGTCGCCCTGCGACGTGACCTCGAACAGGCGCCCCGCCGGACCCTGGCACACGAAGGTGTTGCCGTTGGGCAGGCGCTGGGCGCCCGAGATGAAGGGCGCGAAGAAGCGCCCACCGTCGCTGTAGCTCCAGACCGGCGCGGGCGGGCCCCAGGGCTGGCCCTCGAAGCGCAGAAAGCCGCGCTCCGCGTCGAAGGGCAGCACCAGCTCGTCCACGCTGCTGCGCTCGCCGCCGGGGCGGCGGCCGCCGTTGTTGAACAGCGTCAGGCGCAGGTCAGGCACGTCGGCCAGGCCCGCGAGGCCCGGCGCCGCGCCGGCGTTGGAGCCGTCGAGCCACTGCGGGTCGTGCTGGTAGAAGAGCTGCCGCGCCTCGTCGTCGGCCGCGCCGTAGCGCCGTGGGTTGCCCCAGCGCCAGAGCAGCTCGCCGCCGTGCCCCCAACGCCCGCCCGTGGCCCCGGCCGCCTGCTCCGTCGTGGTCGAGTGGTCGATGACATACAGCTCCTGCCACTTGGGCGAGCTGAGCACGATCAGGTCGTAGCCGGCGTGGTAGTCGACCGCGTTCGTGTGGAACCAGTCGGGGCGCTTGCGGCGATCCTGCTCTTCGTCGGTCTGGTCGCCGCCGACGTAGCCGAGGGCGCGCATCTGCCGCTCCGCGTCGTCGAGCTGCCGCTGCTCCTGCTCGGTCAGCGGGCGCTCGTCGCGGTGGTCACCGTTCACGTCAAAGCGCCCGGGGTAGGCGGCCACGTCGCCGTGCCGCTCGGCGCGCTCGTCGAAGTCCTGCACGATGTGATCCCAGGCGTGCCACTGCCACACGACCTCGCCGCCCTCGGGGGGCGTGGGCCGGATCTCCAGCAGCATGTCTGGCCAGAGGCCTTCTTCTTCGTGGGTGGCCGCGGGGTGGCGACCGGCGCGCAGGGCGTCAGCAGGATCCACGGCCTGCCAGGCGATAGCGAGCAGGTTGCCGTTGGGCAGCAGCTCGAGGTCGTGGTGCAACATGAACGACTCGTCGGCCAGGTCGTAGGTCCAGGTCACCTCGCCGTCCGGGGCGATGCGCTCGATGCGCCCGTAGATGCCGCCGCCGTGAAAGAAGGGCAGCTCATCCAGACGTCCGCAGCGCAGCAGTGAGCCGTCGTCCATCAGATAACAGCCGCTGGGGCCGTAGTCCGACGGCCACTGATGCACCACCTCCCCGTCGTTGTCGAGCAGGTAGGTCTCGGTGGACATGAGCGGCGCCAACAACACGTAGCCGGACGCGGTGCCTGGAGCATGCAGCGCCAGCCCGCGCGGCGCCCAGGGGTCAGGCGGCGGGGACTCGTCGTCCGGGCCCCGCGGCGGCGGCACGTCGTCGCCCTTGGGAGGCGGCGGGTCGGCGGGATCGGGCTTGGGAGCCGGGCGCGGCGCGGCCACATCGATGCCCGGCGCCGCGGGGTCCGGGATGGGCGGCACGCGCTGCGCGACGGCGTCGGCCTGCAGCGTGCACGTCGCGAGCAGCAGCAACAGCTGCGAAGCGAGGCAGCGGCCCGCGCCCTCGCGCAACGAAAGGGGGAGCGTGATCATGGACGACATCGTGCCACATGGACAAACCAGCGGGTGCGGCGAGCCAGGCCCGCTTGAATCGCCCCCTGCCCCGCGCGAGCTGCTCCGAGGCCCGCTGGGCGCGGGCGCGCGATCGAGCGTGGGCGAGCGCCCCCTCACGGAGCGCCCGCCCTCGGGCCATCACGGCCTGCGTCGCATGCCGCCAGCGCGCGTGTCAGAGCGCGTGTCAGAGCGCGGAGAGGAACGCCACCAGGTCCGACTTCTCGCCGGCCTCCAGCTCGAGCCCCAGCACCAGGTTGAAGAACTCGACGGTGTCGTCGAGCGTGAGCAGCCGGCCGTCGTGCAGGTACGGCGGGGAGTCCTTCAGGCCGCGCAGCGGGAAGGTCTTGATGGGACCGTCCGCCGTGGCCATGCGGCCGCTGATCATGCGCGGCTCGAAGAAGCGCTCCGCCTTCAGGTCGTGCATGGAGTTGTCGGTGTAGTACGGCGGCGCGTGGCAGCCACCGCACCTGGCGTCACCGAAGAACAGCTCCTGGCCGCGCAGCTCAGCCGGGCTGGCCAGCGCGGGGTCGAGCTTGCCGAAGACGTCGAGCTTGGGCGCCGGCGGGAAGTTGAGCAGCGCCTCGAACTCCGCCATGGCGTGCACCTGGCTGCCGCGCTCGAGCACGTTGACACCCTTCTTGAAAGCCAGCAGCGGGTCGCCGTCGAAGTACGCCGCGCGCTGCTCGAACTCGGTGAAGTCCTCCACCGTCTTGAGCGCCCGCTGCGATCCGAAGAGGCGCTGCACGTTGACCCCACGCAGGGTCGGCGTGTCGATGCGGTGCCGGAACTCCTGCGGGCGAATGTCTCCCACAAGGTGCGTGGCCGCGTTGGTGTGGCCGTTGGCGTGGCAGTCGAAGCACGACACCCCCAGGCTCGGCTCCAGGCTGCGCCGGTCATGGGTCAGGTTGAACTGCTGCTGCGGAAACGGCGAGACCAGCAGGCGCAGACCCTCAAGCTGCTTGGGGTTCAGCACGCCATCGAACAGCTCGAAGTAGTTGTGCGTGGTGACCAGCTGTCCCTGCGAGACGTCGCCGAGGTCCGGCCGCGTGGTGAGATACATGGCCGCCGGCGACTCGGGCAGCAGGTGCTCCGGCATGACGAAGTCGAGGTCGTAGCGGGTCAGGTCGCGGCCGGTCTGCTCCAGCAACTCGTCGATGTGACTCTGCGGAAAGAGCATGCCGCCCTCGGCGTGGTTCGGGTGCGGCAGCGGATAGAACCCGGCGGGCCAAAGGTCGCGCTCGCGGATCTGCGCGGGCGAGAGGCCACCCAGCTGCTCCCAGCTCGTGCCCTCCGGCAGGCGCGCGCGCACGCCCGCCTGGACAGCCTTGCCGCGCGACATCGTCAGATCCGACGCGGGCCGGTCGGTCAGGTCGTAGCGCTGCTCGAGCAACTCACGATGACGCGCAAGGATCGCCGCCTTCCCGGCGGTCATGCGACGGACCACGCTCGAGCGGGACTCGCCCTGCACCACCGGCGAGTAGCTCGTCTGCCCGGGGGGCACGGCATCCTGCGTGGCCGTCGCTGTGGGGTCGCGTGGCGCGAGCGGGGACTGGGCGGGCTGTTGGGCCGCAGCGCACGCGCTCAGCGTGCAGAGCAGCAAGCCCGCGACCAGCGAGCGCGACAACGGGGAGCGGGGAGTCGATGGGGTCATGCCTGGTCACCTCTTGGGTCGGGTCCAGAAACCGATGAGCGCGTCGCGGCGCTCGACAGGCCGAGCATGAGCCAGACGCCTGACTCAGTCCAACCGCATAGCCTGATCACCCTGATAAGCGGTCTCTACCCCGGCCACACCCTCGGCCCAGCTCCCCACCGTGAGGCAGCTTGAGGGCGTCGTGGCGCTCGCCAAGCACCTCTCCTTCCGCCGCGTTCGCCGGAACGGCACCCGCTACACCCCGATATCCTCGTTCCAGAGCTCGGGGTGCTCGGAGATGAAGCGCTCCATCAGCGCCACGCAGCGCGGATCGTCCACGATCAGCAGTTCGACGCCGCGCTCAAGCAGCCAGGCCTCCGGCCCCTGAAACGTGCGGTTCTCCCCCACGACCACGCGCGGGATCTTGTAGAGCAGCGCCGCGCCGCTGCACATGTCGCAGGGCGACAGGGTCGAGTACAGCGTGGCCCGGGCGTAGTCGGCCGCGGTCAGGCGCCCGGCGTTCTCCAGGCAGTCCATCTCGGCGTGCAGCACCGCGGACCCCCGCTGCACGCGGCGGTTGTGGCCGCGGCCCACGATCTCGCCGTCGATCACCAGCACCGATCCGATGGGGATGCCGCCCTCGTCCAAGCCGGCCTGCGCCTCGTGCACGGCGGCCGTGAGAAAGGGGGCGTCTGTCATGGCCGGGCTCCGCGAGTCGGTGTGGGCTGCTGCTCGACAGGATGCGCCCTGGGCACCGCGACGCAAGCGCGGGCCCCGGCGACGCAAGCGCCCGCGGGATCACTCAGCGGGATCGCTCGGCGGGATCGCTCAGCGGCCGTTCCATGCCGGCGCTCGCACCACGGCCTCCTCCACACCGTCGCCGTCCAGGTCGCCGCGCGCGGCCGGCACGGAATGTGGCTCAGCGCTCGACGCGGCATCCACCGGCTCGCTCGTGGCCTCATGGGGTGCGCCGACCTGCGCGGCGACCGAGCCCACGTCGGTGAGGATCACATCCACCAGCGGGTAGGAGTCCCACTCCACGCTCAGAGTCTGAGCCGGCGTGGGCTGGTGCAGCAGGCCGTCTCGCCCGAAGCGACGCAGGCGTGTCTCCCCGCCGGGGAAGATGCTCTCGATCCAGCGGCCGCCGGTCTTGTCGCGTCGAAAACTCGTCCGGGCCAGCGGAGACACGGCCCCCAGCAGCGGGCCCAGCGTGCGCGCCAGCGCCGGCCCCGACCAGCCCAGCTGCCGGGCGCCGCCCGCGTCCGCGCGCGCGTCGGCCCAGGGGCTCTGCACGAAGTGGTAGATCATGAGCGCGCCCAGGCCACGCACGTCGGTGCGCCAGACGAGCAGCTCGTCATCTCCGTCGCCATCGGTATCGAACACGGCCACCGCGCTGCGGCCCGCGGGCGCCACCTCGCTCAGCCCGGGCGAGACGGGTTGGCCGAGGGATCCTCCGGGCGTCGCGCCGGGCCGCAGCGCGAGCACCAGCAGATCCGCCGGGCCGCGCAGCCCTCCGCGACCGTAGAGCGAGCGCAGACCCGCCAGGTCGGACTCGGTGGGCACCTCGGCATGCGTGTCGGGCGACATGAGCGCGCGCGACTCGGCGCTGTGCCCCAACCCCAGCACGTGGCCGAGCTCGTGCATGGCCGCCTGCTCCAGCGAGTGCACGGCCCCGCCCGACGGGTCCGGATCCGTCGCCTCACCCACGCTCCATCGGCGGCCGGCGTCGAAGTGCACAAAGGTGCTCGTGCCCATGGGACCGGTGTGGGCCGTAGCCGGGTCGACACCGAACGCGCGACAGCCCCCATGCTCGCCGCGCCGCCAGCCAAAGCGCACCGTGGCGATCTGGCCCTCCGCCGCCGGGCGGAAGGCCACCAGCCCGCTCGCGCTCCAGGCCGCCATGGCGTGTTCGAGCGCGTCGAGGAACACACGCTGATCGACGGGCCCCGCCTCGGACTCCGCGCGCCAGGTGATGCCCCACGGATCGTCGAGCCGACCACGCACGCTGAAGCGGCCGTAGGACGGTGCCGCTTGCCCCTCCCCCGCAGCTACGGGTCGTGAAGGGGCGGACGCTGGCGGGACCGACGCGGCGTGAGGCTGGGACACGTCGGGCGCTCCGCCGCCCGGCACAAGCTGACCCCGCGCAGCGCTCGCCAACGCGCAAATCAACGCGCAGGCCAGGGCGCGTGCGGCGCGCCGCTGACCTGCGCTCATCCCGCTCACGCCCTGCTCAGAGGTCGCGCAGGAAGGCGAGCAACGCATCCTGCTCATCGACCGGCGCCGACGCGAAGCCTGCCGCGATGCCCGCGGCCTCTCCTGCGTGGGCGGCGATGGCGTCCACCAGGGTCTCGGCCCGGCCGTCGTGCATGTACGGCGCCGTGTCCCTGATGCCCCAAAGCGGCGGTGTGCGGAAGTAGCCTGAGGGCGCGCCCTCCTCAGCCATGCCGCGGTACTCCGAGCCCATCACGTCATGCAGCAGCAGGTTGGAGTACAGCTTGACCGGACCCGTGGGCCCCTCGAGCTCAGGGGTATGACACATATCGCAGCGCATGAAGTGGAACAGCTGCTCGCCGCGCCCCACCGCCGGATCCATCGCACCGACACGAGCAGGTGGCGCCAGCTGGGCCATGAAGAAGATCACGTCGTCCAGGTCGGCCTGGGACAGCTCAGGGTCCGCCACCGTGTCGCTATCGACCTCGAGCGCGAAACCGCGGCCAGCACTTGGCGTCGTGATGCCGCACTCGCCGCCCATGGCGTCCCTCGCAAAGTCACCGATGTGCGGCACCTGCGCCTTCCAGCCAAAGCGCCCCACCTCGATCTCGCCCGCGACCGTGAGCAGACGCGCTACGCCGCGGATGCCGTTGCCGTCCAGGTCATCGGGGTCGGCATTGGCCATGATGACCGCGTCCGGAATGGCGTCGATCAGCCCTGCGCCCAAGGCGCTGGGCGTCTGGCGCTGCTCGAACACGTCCGCCATGTCCGGGTCGTAATTCTCACGACCCTCCACGCCCGGCGGGCGCAGCTTGCTCAAGGCCTGACCGCCGTCCAGGTTCTCGAAGGGACCGTAGCCGTCGTGGTCGCGACCAAAGCGCGAGACGTTCAGCTCCAGCCCACCGGCGCCACCGAGCACCGGATCCTGGTGACAGGCCCGACAACTGTCGGCGTTCAGCTCAGGCGTCCCGAGACCGTTGGCGCTGTTGAAGTTGCGGTCGAACACGACGCGCCCGTTCAGCCAGTGGCGCAGCTCGTTCGTCGAGAGCCCCGGGAGCGGGCCACCAGCCTCGCCAACCTCGGGCACCTCGCCAGCCCCCACGGAGCCAGCGGCGCCGATCACCGTCGCGAGCAGGACGCCCGCCATCATCATGGACTTGGTCATCACAGGTGCTCCAGGAAGGTGATCAGGTTCTCTCGCTCGGACTCTGACAGCAGCAGGTAGGCGTCGCGGCTGGCAGCCGCCTCGCCTCCGTGGGCCTCGATAGCCGCGCTGAGCGTGGCCGCGCGGCCGTCGTGCAGATAGGGAGCCGCGAGGGAGACGCCCCACAGCGGCTGGGTGCGGAACTCGGTCAACGCAGCGGGCTGCTCGCCCAGCTGGATGTTGTCGACCAGGTCCACGCCCACATCGTGCAACAACAGGTCGGTGTAGGCCTCCACAGGCCCGCGCGACGACGCCAGCGACGGCAGGTGGCAGCTCGTGCAACCGAGCGTGTCGAACTGCGCCTGGCCGTCCAGGGCCGCCTGGCTGAAGGGCACCTGGGCGGGCGGCGCCAGGAAGCGCGCAAACGCGATCAGGTCGCTCAGATCCTGGTGGCTGATCTCGGGATCAGGCACGCCGTCGTCATCTTCCGTGGGGTCGTTGGGGTCGCTGCCCACCTGCATGCGCATCAAGCTCACGATCCCAGCGCCACCCTCGACGGCCTCGCTGGTGATCCCCATCTGGGCCTGCAGCGGCCCACGGGTAAACAACTCGATGTTGTTCACCTGCGCCTTGAGCCCCATGCGCCCGATGGCCGTGCCGTTGAGCTGCGTGTTCACCTGGCCGGAGATGCCGTCGTTGTCGCTGTCGAAGGGGTCGTAGTGCTCGAGGATGGTGTCGTCACTCACGAACTCGAACAGGCCCACGCCAAACGTCGGCACCGAGTTGCGCTGGGCCGAGATGACCGGGAAGCCGAACACATCGTCAGGGATCAGCGGGCGGCCGCCCTCCAGCGTGAACTCGGCGTCGGCGTGGAAGTTGCCCGAACCGTAGGCCGGGATGACCTGGCTCAAGAAGGGCGGAATGGCGGAGCTCTGGGCGCCGGGTGTGGCGCCGAACTGATACACGCCCAGGTAGAAGTTGCGATACAGGGGCGAGCTGCCGCCGGCCACCGGCGTGCTGTGACACGAGGCGCAGGAGGTGGCGTTGTAGAAGGGCCCCAGGCCCTCGCTCGGGGTGAAGCGGTGCTCGAACACCGGCCTGCCGCGGCGGAAGGCCGCCAGCTCATCGGGCGTGAGGCCCTCCATCGGGCCGCCCAGGCGTGGTCCGCCGATGCCCATGGTGTGCACCTGGGTCCCGATCAGGCGCGCGCCCTTCGGCGCGAACAGCGTGATCTGGATGGTCTCGACGGGCTCGACCTGGCCGTCGTCGTGCACGCTCAGCAGCAGTTGGCCGCGTGTGCGACCGGCCTCGATCAGCAGCACCTGCTCGTCGAGGGCGAAGTCGTCGCCCAACAGAGCGCTGCCATCCAGGCGGATCGACACGCGCACGTCGCGCCGGCTCGGCTCGGAGAGCAGCACGGGCACGACCACGAGTGCGCCCTCGTCCACCCACTGGGCGGCGCGTTCAAAGCCAAGTGTTGGCAGCGCGGGAGCGGGCCTTTGCCGCGCCGCTCGACCCGCCTGGGCGTGGAGCCCGCCAGCGAGCAACAAGCCCGCAAACGCCACACGGATGGCGCCAGAATTCATGATAGCCATGGTGATTTGCCTCTTCGTCTGGGAGATGGCCGCAAGTCTATCCCATAACTGAATGGTAGGGGAGCGCAACCGTAAGGGAGCAGGCTGGATCGGCCGTTCAGCTCTGCGCCAGACCGGGCTCGCAGTAACAGGAGGACGTGGCCTGCACGTCGGCACGCTTCCAGACCAGCGCCAGCTCAGCGGCGGCGCGGTCCGCGGCGGCGTCTTGACCCTGGGCGCGCAGCGCCTGCTCCAGACCGAGGATCGACCAGCCCGTGCCGGGGTTGCGCGCGAGGTCGTCGCGGTAGACCTGCTCGGCGTCCGCGTGCCGGCCGTCGGCCATCAGCAGCGCACCCCAGGCGTGACGCACCGGCTGCATCCAGCCCGGGGGCTCGTCGTAGACCATGGCGTCCTCCACCGCGGCGCCCGCGGCCATGTGCACAAAGGCGTCGTCCACGTGGCCCTCGCGCCAGAGCAGTTCGGCGGCCAGCATGTGCCCCGCGATCTGCAGCACGTCCGACGACGGATTGGAGCCGGCGCGCCAGTCCTCGGGCACGGCCGCGGCGGCCTGCTCGAACGCGGCCCGCTCGACGCGCGCCTCCTGCGTGCGACCCAACGCGCTCAGCGCAACGCCCCGCGCGTAGTGGTAGTTGGCGCGGGAGAAGAGCTGGAAGTCCGCCGGCTCCGGCTCCCGCAGGATCTGCTCCCAGTGACCGAAGCGCACCATGACGTGCAGCGGCGTCGACATGAGCCCGTCCACGAAGGGCGCCATCTCTTCGATCACGTCCAACGGCACCTCGCGCTCAAGCTCGCGGGCCGCGTCCATGGCCACCTGCTCGCGCCCCTCCATCATGGCGGCGAAGGCGAGCATGTGCACGTTGTGCACGTAGTACAGCATGTAGTTGCCGCGCGCCGGCGCCGTCTCGAAGTAGCGGTGATCGGCGGCGATAGCGGCCACGTTGCAGTCCGACGCGTCGGCGAAGCGGCCGACGTGCACGTAGATGTGCGACGGCATGTGCAGCAGGTGGCCTGAGCCCGGCACGCGATCGGCCAGGCGGTCGGCGGCGGGCTCGGCGCGCTCGGGCTGGCCCGCCTCGCAGGCGTGGATCAAGTAGTGACAGGCGCCGGCGTGATCCGGGGCGCCAGTCAGCGCGCGCTCGAGGGCGTCGATGGCCTCGCCCACGCGCCCCTTCATCTCGCCCTCGGCCGTCCAGTAGTCCCAGGGCTGCATGCACATGAGCGCGTCGGCGTAGAGCGTGCACACGTCCGGGTCCTCGCCGAAGCGCGCAAACACGGACTGCATGGCGTCGGCGTAGGCCTGGTCGAGCTCGCCGCGGTCATCGGGCGCCGGCCAGGCGTAGCGCGTGGCGAGGGCCTCGATCAGCGCACGCTCCAGCTCGGAGGCTCCGTCGGACTCGGCCAGCGCGCGCTGGGCGGCGTCGTGGGCGCGACGGCAGTCCTGCTCCGACATGTCCGGATCGTTGAGGTCAATGCCGCTGGCGAGCGCCAGCCCCCACCAGGCCATGGCGCAGCCCGGATCGGCCTGGGTGGCCGCGTGAAAGCTGCGCGTAGCCTCGTCCTGATTGAAGCCGTAGAGCAGCGTCAGCCCCTGGTCGAACCAGGCCTGGGCCTCGGGCGATGAGGTCGTGACCTCGCGGCCGCAGACGTCCACGTCGCCGTAGCGCAGGGCGGGAGAGTCCAGCGGGCTGGGGGCCGCGCAGCCCGCGAGAGGCAGCAGCAGCGTCAGCACGAGCGGCGACGAACGCGCCAGCAGCGACATCCACGGACGAGTGAAGTGAGAGCGGCGGCGCATGACGGACTCCTTATCCAAGCGGGACGCGCGCCCCTGCCCGGGCGCCGCGGTGCGTGGCCCATCATAGTGCCGGCTGAAACCTTGAGGCTCAGGTCACGCGGATGTCAGCAGAGCGCGCGCCGCGTCGCAGCGCCCCCGAGCGCGCCAGCACCCACAGCGTCGCGAGCACGAGCCCAGCCACACCCAAGGCGTGGAACCCGGGCGTATCGCCGGGCTCGACACCGGGAAGCGCCACCGCCGCCACACCCGGCGCCACATTGGCCGTCCAGTGCAGCACCATCGCCAGCAACACGCTCCCCCCGGAGGCCTGGTGCATGGCCGTCATGAGCAGGCTGGTGCACACCAGATCAACCGTGAACAGCAGCGCCATCCAGCCATCCGAGAAGATCGAGTCGTAGTAGAGCGGCAGGTGCCACAGGGTCCACAGCAAACCGAGCGCCACGCTGGCACGCAGCGGTGTCATGCGCTCGAGCAATCGCGGCAGCAGGAAGCCGCGCCAGCCCAGCTCCTCGCCCAGGGGGCCGGTGAGGAATGCCAACAACGCGAGCGGAGAGAACAGCGCCGCGAGGCCCGCGGGTGCCAGCTCACCCACGGCCCCGTGCGCCATGCCCCAACTGAAGAGCGCCACCAGTTGGATGACCACGGGCAGCAGCAGCGCCAGCAACCACCAAGTCGGCGGCGCGCGCAGGCGTACGCAACGTCGAAGCAAGCGGCCCAGCGCCGCGCGACCACCCGAGCTCCAGGCGGCCACCAGCCCCGCGAGGCTGCAGGCGTTGCCGGAGAAGAACAGCACCCGGGCCAGCGCGCCTTCGGGGTCCGGCTTGAGCAGGGCCAGCAGCGTCCAACCTAGCCATGGCACGCCGAACGCCAGCACCAGGAAGAGGCGCAGCGAACCGCCACGCCCGGCATCGGGGCCGGGAACGCCGCGGGCGCGATCATCGGCGATAGAAGCAACGGGATCGTTCATGCGAGGGTCACGTGGGTGGGCACGCACGGCAAGTATAGAGCTGGTTGGCCGTCGGACCGCCCCGCGCCAACATGCGAGCAGCCCGCTACGGACGCCTAAGTGAGAGTTGGGGCTCTCCTCACCTATTGAGACGGATCTCGAGCAGGGACTCCCAGCGCCCGGAGGACTGCGCGGCCAGCTGACCGTTCTGTTCGACACGGATCGTGAAGCTGTCGTCGGGAGCGGGCGCGCGTGGCTACTCGCTCACGCGCTTGAGCCAGCCCGAGAGGTTGGTCACCAGCAGCCGCTCATTCTCGATCTTGCTCCCGACGCGACAGATCAGAAAGCGGCGCTCGGCGTCGATCAAGTCAGCCGTCTTGTGCAAGCGCTCGATCATCTCTGTCGAAGGGTTCGAGGTGAGCTTGATCTCGATGGCCCAGCGACGGTCGCCCCAATCGAGCACCAGGTCCAAGTCGTAGCCGTCGGAGGTCCGGAAGAAGAACGCCTGCGGCCGCTTGCCGGCGGCCGACAACGTGGCGAGCGTCTGCTCGATGACGAAGCCCTCCCAGCTCTGCCCGAGCCAGGGCTGGCCATAGAGCTGATCGAGATCCGTGACGTTCATCTGTGCGTGCAGCAGGCCGCTGTCTCGCCAGTAGATGCGCGGAGCCTTCACCACGCGTTTCTTGATGTTGGCGGAGTACGGCTGTAAGCGACGGATCAAGAAGGCGCCGCTCAGGTCATCGCAGCGGCTCAGAACGGTCTTGTGGTCCAGCGATAGCGACGCGCCGAGCTGGGACGCATTGAGCGGCTGACCATGCAGGGCCGCGAGCATGGCCAGCAGCCGCATCATCGCCTGGGGCTTGGCGGGCACTCCCCAGGCGGGCAGATCGCGCGTCATCAGCAGCTCGAGGTAGTCCTGCTGCCATTCCGGAAACATCTCGGCGTTCAGCAGGCCCCCATCGGGGAATCCGCCCCGCAGCCAGAGATCGTCCATCTGCCGCGCCTTCAGCTCGGGCAGGATCAGCGGGCTCATGCGCACCAGGCCAAGCCGCCCCGCGAGGGACTCCGACACGCTCTGCATGAGCGCGAGCGAGACGGACCCCAGCAGCAGGAAGCGTCCATTGCGCTTGCGGTCCGCGTCGATGGCCCCCCGCAGGCGGGAGAAGACATCCGGCGCCTGCTGGGCCTCGTCGATCACTACCAACCGCTTGCCGCGGACCAGCGACTCCCACTCCGCGTCGAGGCGAACCCTGCTGCTCTCCGTCTCCATGTCGAAGTAGGCGCCACCCAGCTGCTGCGCGAGCGTCGTCTTGCCACACTGCCGCGGCCCGAGCAGGGCGACGCCGGGGAACTTGCGCAGCTTGTCGCGGACTTGCCGGGTGTGGAGGCGCGGGATCATGGCTTGCAGTATGGGATCTAATTCCCAGATTGCAAGCAATGGCGTCTGACAGTGGCTCCTGCGATCTGCCGCAAGCCCCCGATTTGCCGATGGCCCGCCGTCACTCGCCTACGGGCCATCGCGCACCTCGCGGAGGTGGTGGGAACGACAGCCTGCGAATCAGCAGAAGCATGGAGTGCTCCTCCTCGACGGGTCGGCAGCCCAGCCCGTCAGGCCAACCCCAACGCCTCCAGCAGCTCTTGCCGTGGGGGCTCGATCTGGCCGCCAGGTGTGATCGTGGCCGGCATGCTTCGGATGAGCCGCTCGACCCTGCGCCGCCCGGCGGCATCGGCGCAGGCCTGGCGCGGAGTGAAGCCGCCCAGCATCGGCACCGGCTCGTCCAACCAAGCCAGCTGTTTCTCGCGCAGGATGCGCCCTAGTTCTTCGAGCACCTCGGGAGGCATGGGCGGCTCGGGCGACTTGGGCAGCCGGTCGTCGAGCGAGCGTTCAGCGCGTAGCTCGTCCATGCTGCGCGAGCTCTGGGTCAGGAAGCTCACGCCGGGCAGGGCGTCGACCCACGCCCGGGCGCTGGCCAGGCGTCGCACGGAGTTGGCCTCCAGCAGCAGCTCGTCTCCCAGCAACTCGAAGTGACACAGGCTGACGCTGTCTTCGAGCCGGCCCGGTCTCTGGCCCCGCCGCACCCAGGTCCACTCGCTCCCCTCCGAGGTGCATTCCACATCGGAGCGCTGGCCGAGGGCCGCCACCAGGGCATCTGGAGACGCGACCTGATAGCTGACCTTCTGCCAGACCAGAGGGTCAGCGTCGGTGTTGCGCACTTCAGGCAGCTGACCACGTTGGCGCAGGCACCAGCCCCAGAGCCGGCCCGACAGATCGGCATGGGGGCGCAGGCTCGTGGCGCTCGGAGGCAAGCCGCAACGCTCGAGTTCGTACATCGCCTGGTCGATCTGATAGGCCGAGAGCCCCGGCCCCGACAGCAGCGGGAAGACCCACTCGCCCAGCTTCATCAAGCGCAACGGAAGGAACATCCCGACCTTCAGCGAGCCAGACAGCAGCGTATCGTGCGCGCTGACGCGCTCGCCCGAGAGCAGGTCCTCCACCAGAATCGACGAGCCTGGGTTGGTCGCTTCAACGCGGTAGATCGAGGACTCGGCGTCACAACGAGCCTGGGCAATGGCGCGCTGGACGGCCGGAGCTCGCTTGCGCTGCAGCAGCTTCTCGAGCCAGGTCTTTGATCGCTTCGTCGCCCGGTAATCGGCTGCCAACCACTCCGTCAGGGCGGCCTCGGGGCACAGATTCGCCAGCTCCCGCATGACATCGACGCCGGTCTGGTCGTCACCAAAGTAGCGACGGAAGGCGCGCGGCGAGAGCAGGCCGGAGTCGCCGGTCAGTTCCGTTCGCATGCAAGCGGTGAAGTGCTTGTCGGCGAGCTTCCACTCCGCGAGGGTCTGCGGGTACTCGACGGGCACGGCACGCTGCTGTTCGGGCGTCAGGTCGGCATAGTCGCCCGGCAGCGTGATGTCGTTGAGCAGGTCGGTGCCGCCCAGGGCCTCGCCCCAGGGCACCGTCCGGGCCCGCACTTCGGGCTGGCTCAGACTGCCCGTCACCTCAAGCCGCTCGATCGGTTGGCCGCGCAGGATGGCAGCAGGCTTCAGCACTCCGGCGTCCATGCCCGCGAACATGCCCACGAGGCACCACTGCAGGGCGCGCAGATCGTGCCGCGACGGCGGGCCCGCGGGCTGGCCCGGGTGCTTGCTGTAGATCATGGGCGCGAGCGTCTCGCGCCGCCCCCGGAAGCCCCCGCGCTCCAGGACGCCCCGCAGCCGCGCCGGAATGTTGCCGAACGGCACCATGTTCAGGTCGAGGTGATCCCAGCGATCCAGACACTCAGGGACCTCATCCTGCTGCAACTCAGCCACCTCGGGGGTAAACACCGCCCGCAGACCGCGGGCCAGGCCGTCAGCGCCACGGGAGACGGTCAGCCCCATGTCGACGCCGTCGAGCCCCCTGATCACGATGCTCAAGGGGTGCTCGCCGGTCGGCACGGCCATCTGAAAGCAGGCCTCGTCCGGAAACACATCCCACGGCTTGCGGCGCAGCAGCTCGCGGCAGGCGTGCACCAGCTGCACGGCCAGTCGATCGGTTCGGGTCATGACGTGGGCGCCGGGGAAGGGGCGTTGCAGGTCGCAGGCGAGGGCCTCGTGATCGCTGCTCGGCCGCGGCCCGCCGGCTCTCGCCCTTGGTGGACGGGAGGAGGGCCGTCTCGCGCCTCGACCGCGCTGAGCGCGCCGAGGAAATGGTAGCGGGGGCGGGATTCGAACCCGCGACCTTCGGGTTATGAGCCCGACGAGCTACCGGACTGCTCCACCCCGCGACCTGTTCAGACGGCTCCGGTGAGTCCGTCCTCGCGTGCTGCTCAGTTTGTAGCGATTCCACGGCCCCTGCGTCAATCCGCGTCGCGTCGCGATACGGGAGGCGAAGAGTGGTGCCCGGAACAGGGCTCGAACCTGCACCCGGTTTGACCCGGACTAGGCCCTCAACCTAGCGTGTCTACCAATTCCACCATCCGGGCACCGGTGTGGAAGGCCGACGATTGCAGCGATTCGGGAGGGATCGGTCAAGACCCCGCTGGCGCGCCGGCGCCCGACACCCACTCCGGCGCCCATCGACCCCGCCCGCCCCCGTCAGTCGATCACTGTCTCCAGGTGCACGCTGGCGGACGCGGTGTGCTCGCCCAGGCGCAGGGAGAAGCTGCCCTGCTTGATCAGGCCCATCCAGCCCCAGCTCTCCAGGAAGGTCTGGGCGGCGGCGGGTACGGTGCTGGCCAGGCGCTCGGCCTCCATGGCGTCCATCAGGGTGTCGAGGCGCTCGGAGATGGCTTGCTCCAGCTGCTCGGGCGGGGGCAGCTCGACGTAGCCGGGGTACTCGGCACGCAGGATCTTGCGGCGCTCCTGGGCCCGCACCACGGCGAAGTCGATGGCCGTGTCGAGCTCGGCGCGCCACTCAGCGTAGGGCTCGATGATGCGCATCAGGCTGCGCGCGTCGATCCAGGCGGCCACGTTGGCCCGCACCATCTGGCGCTGGTACGCCTCCAGCAGCCGGTCCACGCCGGGCTCACCCCTTACGGCCTGCCCGCGGCCGCTGTAGGCCTCGATGATGTCGTTGGTGAAGTCGGGGTCGGTGCTCAGCACCAGGGTCTCGCCCTCGAGCACGATCCACGAAACACCCTCGGAGGACGTGATCGGCAGGGGCAGGAACTTGTGCGTGCCCAGGCCGCCGAAGCTCTGCTGCCACATCTCCTCGCTGTCGATCCCCAGCACCTGGTTGCCGTTGATGACGGCCTGGGCGATGGCCTCCCAGGCGCGCAGATCTCGGATGGGCGCGATCAAGGCCAGCGTCGGCACGGGCTGGGCGCCCGCAGGGATGTCGTGGTCCAACGTGCGCATGGCCACGGTGAAGTGCCCCGTGAGCGCGCGGTCGAGCTCGGCGATCAGCTGGCTCACGTTGTGCACGTTGAAGGTCGGCGTCCAGTTGGCCACGCCGCGGATGGAGTCGTTGATGAGCTGGACCAGCTCGGGGTCCAGCCCCTCCACCACGGACTTGAGGAAGGCGCTCAGGTCGACGTTCATGACCTGCACGGCGGCCGTGCCCCGGGGCATGAGCGAGAGCGCGCTGCCCAGGCGCTCGTGCACCTTGAAGGTCTCGCTGCCAATCACGCCACCGCGGGCGTCCGTGGCGCCGAGGGCCCCGCCCTCCACGTCGGCAAACAGGTCCAGGTCGAGCCGGCGCTTGTCGAACTCCAGCCGCCCCACCGCGTCGCGCAGGCGCTCCACGTCCACCAGCGACGGCAGTACATTGGAAATGGCGTCCTCGTCCCGGCGGTGCTCATCCGGCAGCAGGTCGTAGGCGTGGATCAGGTGCTGCAGGTCCAGGGCAAAGTCCGTGCCGAAGCGCTCATCGGGCGCCGCCATGGGCTCGGGCACGTTGTCGCGATACAGGCGCGACAGACCCAGCGAGAGCTCGCCGTTCTTGGCCAGGGTCTTCTGCACGTCAAGCACCAGCTCGCCGTCGTTGCCCACCACCAGCAGGTCGGAGTGCCGGAAGTAGTGCCAGGAGCTGCCGTCCTGGAGATCGATGCGCCACCAGCGATGGCCCGGCTGCAGCTCGTCCACCATCTCGCTGCGCGTGGCGCCCTGCAGCACGCCCTCGCCCATGAAGTCGAGCAGCTCCACCGCGACCTTGGCCTTGGTGGACAGGCGGAACAGGAACGCGAAGCGGCCGGCGGTCCAGGGGTCGCGGCCGATCACGGCGCACTCCTTGCCCAGCAGGTCGGTCACGATGTCGATCGGCCCCGTGTCCATGGCCACGGTCTCGCCCAGCGAGCCGTAGAGCTCCTCGACCGTAGCGGGCACGCCGCGCTGGCGGGCCCAGTCGGTGGCGGCGAAGTCACGCCAGGGCAGCGTGCGCATCCAGCGCTGGATGATCACCGGCGACGGCAGGGCTTCCTTCGAGGAGAGGTCCAGATCCGAGGACAGCGCCAGCCGGTGGGCAAACAGATCGACGTCGCGCGGCACCGCCAGGCGGAAGCTGGGCGCCGGCGCCTCGAACGGATCGAACATGGTCTTGGAGAAGACCACCCAGAGGATGGGCAGGGTGATACCCAGCGCCAGCGCGAGGTTGCGCACGAGGTTCGACTTGTTCTTGCGGTGGCCACCCCTGCGGCGGCTGCGGCGACGACGGCGGGCCATGGGGTCCCCGGGAGCGATCGGCGTGGTCCCGCGGCGGCGGGGCCCTCTTGAGACGAGCGCACACCCTCTGTCCGTCCCGAGGGCCGGGTCAAGCCCCTTGTCGCCGCCAACCCAGGCCCTGCCGTAGCGCCGGCGTGCGCAGCGGGCATGCTCGGCGCCCCCGCCCGACCGCAGCGCCGGCGAGCGTGGCGGCCATCCCCGGCGCCCCCGCCCGGCCGCAGCGCCGGCGTGCGTGGCGACCATCCCTTGCGCCCCCGCCCGACCGCAGCGCGAGCGAGCGTGGCGGCCATCCCTGGCGCTCCCGACGAGCGGCCCCCGGGCGTGACCACGCCCCGCGATCGCGGTATCGTCGCGGCCATGCAACCCAGCCGACGCTCAGCCGCCGTTCCGCCGTCCGTGACCTTTGCCATCGACAACCGCGTGACGGAGCTGCGCTCGCAGGGCGCCGACGTGGTGGGTCTGGGCGCGGGCCAGCCGGACTTCCTGACCCCGCCCGAGGCCATCGAGGCCGCCCGGGCCTTCATCGCCGAGGGGCGCGTGCTCTACACGCCCGCGGCCGGCCTGCCCGCCCTGCGCGAGGCCGCCGCGGCCCACCTCTCGCGCATCTGCGAGGTGCCCTACGAGGCCTCCCAGCTGGTGGTGACCAACGGCGCCAAGGAGGGTCTGTCCCTGGCCTTCACCGCCGTCTGCGACCCGGGCGACGAGGTCGTGCTGCCCCAGCCCAGCTGGGTGAGCTACGTACCCATGGCCGAGGTGGTGGGCCTGAAGGTGGTGCACGCCCCCACCGACGCCGACAACGGCTTCAAGCTCACGGCCGAGGGGCTGGAGGCGGCCTGCAGCGAGCGCACCCGCGCGGTGCTGCTCAACTCGCCCAGCAACCCCACGGGCTCGGTGCACACGCCCGCCGAGCTGGCCGAGCTGGCCGAGGTCATCGTGGCCCGCGACCTGACCCTGATCTCCGACGAGATCTACTGGTGCTACGTGTTCGAGGGGCGGCACGTCTCCCCGGCCTCGCTGCCCGGCATGGCCGAGCGCACGGTGGTCATCAACGGCCTCAGCAAGTCCCACGCCATGACCGGCTGGCGCATCGGCTTCCTGGCGGCGCCGGCGCCCGTGGCAGCGGCCATCGCCAGCATCAAATCGCACACCTCCAGCAACATCGCGGCGCCCAGCCAGCACGCGGCCCTGGCGGCCCTGGCGGCCGGCAGCGCCCACACGGAGCACATGGCGGCCGCCTTCCGCCGCCGGCGCGACCTGGCGGTGGCGGCGCTGGACGCCATGCCCGGCGTGGAGCTGGTGCCCCCGCAGGGCGCCTTCTACGTCTTCCCTCGGGTGGACGCGCTCTACGGCGGCAGCATCGGGGGCAGCATCGAGCTCTGCCAGCAGCTGCTGGATCAGGAGCTGCTGGCCGCCGTGCCCGGCGCCGCCTTCGGGGAGGACCGCTGCATCCGCCTCTCCATCGCGGCCGCCGACGAGCAGATCAGCGAGGGCCTGGCGCGCATGGCCCGCTGCCTGGGCCAGCTCACGGAGCAGGTGGGCTAGGCGGCTTGAGGCGAGGCTCGGCCTGGCCCCTGGCTGTGGTCGGGGTGGCCCGCGGCCCCGGGTATCCACAGCTGACTCACGGGTTGCCAACGACGGCGCGCAGGAGCCCGCATCGGCACCCCGCCGCCCGCGGTATTCAGAGGTTGCGCCTCGGCCCGACAAGGCCCATTTTTGGGCCAGTCCGGCGCGGCGTGACGTCGCCGCTCGGCATCTCTCACTGGAGGTCCACGTGCCCGTGACCGCCCCCGTCAAGGTCGCCACGCGCGAGAGCTACGGCAAGGCCCTCGCCGAGCTCGGCGCGGAGCGCCCCGACATCGTGGTGCTCGACGCCGACCTCTCCGGCTCGACCAAGACGCGCCTGTTTGCCCAGCGCTTCCCCGAGCGCTTCTTCAACATGGGCGTGGCCGAGGCCAACATGATCGGCACGGCCGCCGGCCTCGCGTCCACCGGCCTGACGGTGTTTGCCAGCTCCTTCGCCATGTTCGCCGTGGGCAAGGCCTACGAGCAGATCCGGCAGGAGCTCGCGCTGCCCGTCTCCAACGTGAAGATCTGCGCCAGCCATGCCGGCGTGACCACGGGCGAGGACGGCGCCAGCCACCAGATGCTGGAGGACTACGCCATCATGCGCGTGCTGCCCAACATGCGCGTGATCGTGCCGGCGGACGGCAACGAGGCCGAGCAGGTCATCCGCGCCGTGGCCGACAGCCCCGGGCCGGCCTACGTGCGCCTCTCGCGCCTGGCCACGCCCAACTTCCTGCCGGACGACTACCGCTTCGAGCTGGGGCGCATCGCCACCCTGCGCGACGGCGGCGACGTGACCCTGTGCGCCACGGGCGTGTGCGTGATCCACGCCATGCAGGCCGCCGAGACCCTGGCGGGCGAGGGCATCGACGCGCGCGTGCTCAACGTCTCCAGCATCAAGCCCCTGGACGTGCCCACCTTGGTGACCGCCGCGCGCGAGACCGGCGCCGTGCTCACCGTCGAGGAGCACCAGAAGGCGGGCGGCATGGGCAGCGCGGTGGCCGAGGCGCTGGTCGACCACCACCCCGTCCCCATGGCGCGCCTGGGCATGCAAGACCGCTTTGGCGAGTCGGGCAACGGCGCCCAGCTGCTCGAGCACTTCGGCCTGACCGCGCCGGCCATCGCCGACACCGCCCGGGCGTTGCTGCAGCGCAAGGCCTGACGACATCCGCACCGCCCACCCCCTGAGCGCTCCCATGACCAACAGGCCCGACTTCGACGCGCTGGCCGACACCGCGCGAGAGCTGCGCGGCGACGTGATCCGCATGCTGCACAAGTCCCGCTCCGGCCATCCCGGCGGCTCGCTGGGCATGGCCGACGTGTTCACCACGCTCTGGTTCGGCGGGCACATGCACGTGCGCCCCGACGAGCCGTCCTGGGCCGACCGCGACCGCTTCGTCCTGAGCAACGGACACATCTGCCCGATCCTCTACGCCATCCTGGCGCGCAAGGGCTACTTTGCCGCCAGCGAGCTGGACACCCTGCGCACCCTGGGCAGCTCGCTGCAGGGGCACCCCGACTTCCACTTCACCAAGGGCGTCGACTGCTGCACGGGCTCGCTGGGCAACGGCGTCAGCGTGGGGCTGGGCATGGCCATGGGCGCCCGCGCCACCGGCCGCGACTTCCGGGTCTACGTCGGCTCGAGCGACGGCGAGTGCCAGGAGGGGCAGGTCTGGGAGATGGCCACCACCGCCGCGCACTACAAGGTCGACAACCTGACCGTCCTGATCGATCGCAACGGCATCCAGATCGACGGCTTCACCAAGGACGTCATGGACCAGGGCGACCTGGGCGCCAAGTACGCCGCCTTCGGCTGGCACGTGCAGGACGTCGACGGGCACGACCACGCCGCGCTGCACGACGCGCTGCAGACGGCCAAGGCCGTCAGGGGCCAGCCCCAGGTCATCGTCTGCCGCACGCTGCTGGGCAAGGGCGTGTCGTTCATGGAGGACGTGCCCGGCTGGCACGGCGTCACCCCGGACGACGAGCAGGCCGCCGCGGCCCTGGCCGAGCTGGGCCTGGCCTGAGGCCGCCCGCCAGGGGAGGCCGCCGGGGGAGGGCCGCGTGCCCAGCCGGCGTACGCGGTGTGCCCAGCTGACGCAGCTACCCGACGTGCCCAGCCGGTGTGCCCAGCCGGTGTGCCCAGCCGGTGTGCCCAGGGGGGGCAATTGCCGGGGGGCGAGCCACCTCTCGGTGACCCGCCCCCTGGGGTAGAACGCTCGCAGACCGAGCGTCCGAACGTCAGCGCCGGTGCTCTACTGAATGACGATCGACAGCCCGTTGGTGATACCGACACCGCCCGGGAGACCGGCGTCCAGGGTGATCACCTGACCGAAGATCAGCTCGCCCGACATGCTGGCCGGGATGTCCCCGGCCTCCACGCTGATCGTCAGGCCGCCGGTGCCGTCCAGAATCATGGCCCCGGAGACAAACGCCGTGCCGCTGCCGAAGACGTCGACCGCGGCCGTGCCCCCGTTGAAGGGGATGGCGGCGTTGACGATGTCGAGGGCGAGGAAGGCCGGGCGTGAGGCGGCGCCGCCGGCGGAGACCAGGCTGCCGCCGGTGGTCGGCGAGAAGAAGCCGTCACCCGCCAACAAGGGCGTGAAGTTGCCCGACGTGCCGCCAGCCATATCAAAGAACTGGAGGCCCGCGCCGCGGTAGAACTCGTTGTTGCCGGCCTGCGTGTTGGCGAACACGACCTCCATCGCCTGATGGTTGCCGTTCGGACCGTAGTCGCCGAACTCACCCGCGACGGCGGAGCGCGTGGCCCCGCGGTTGCTCTGAAGCAGGCCGTCCGTGACCTCGACGAAGGAGCCCGCCTCGAAGGGGGTCAGGCCCAGCTCAACCTGCGTGTTGATGAAGACCTTGTTGTTCGCGGTGTTGTTGGCCACGAACACGTCCATGTCGCCGTCGCTGTCCAGATCGGCGAAGAGCACGTCGTAGGACGGGTCGATCGAGTCGTCGAGCACGGTGAAGTCGACCCTCGCCATCTCGACGTTGTCGCCACCGAGCAGCGACGAGAGGTTCTGGAAGTAGCCGTTCGACGAGCCCGAACTGGCCGTGGCGCGGTTGGCGATGAGCAGATCGGGATCACCATCCATGTCCAGGTCAGCGGCCGTGGCACCGTAGCTCGCGCCCGGATCGCTCACGTAGTCGTCCCGCACCAGCACGCCGCCCACCTGCACGTACATGCGGTTCTCCTGGGCGCCGTTGCCCGCGTTGGCCACAAACAGGTCGTCATCGCCGTCGTTGTCGAAGTCGGCCACGATCAGGTCACGCGAGCTCATGATCTCAGCCACGTTGTCGGCCTGGAACTCACCGTCCACGGGGGGCACGTTCACGAAGTCCCCGCCGAGGTTGCTGTAGAGCCGGTTCTGGCCGCCGTTGGCCGCGTCGCCACCAATGATGCGGTTGGCCACCGCCAGGTGCTGTTGCCCATCGATCATGAGGAAGGCGGCGTCGTAGCTGTGGTCCTTGTCGCCGCCCACCGTCATGCTGCCGGTGATGTCCGAGAAGGAGGAGTCGCCGCCCGCGGAGTTGTTCTCCAGGAAGGCGTTCTGCTGCTGCATGCCGCCGACGGGCCCGGTAGCGACGAAGCAGTCGAGGTCCATGTCGCCGTCAAAGTTGGCCCAAGCCACGCCCTTGGCGCCTACAGAGGTCGTGGCGCTGTAGAGGTCGCCGCCGTTGGCGTCCGCGCTGAACACGCCGCCGCCATCATTCAGCATGCCCACGCTGAGGGCGTTGTGGTTGAGGAAGAACACGTCGTCGAAGCCGTCCGCGTTGATGTCCGCGATGGCCACCTTGAGAGTGGCGGCGTCCACCAGGTCGTTGCCGATGTCTCCCGCGATGCCCGTCCCTGACGTGCTGCCCGAATGGTCAGTGTCATTGGTCAGGTACACGAGGTTCTGGCTCTGGGCCAGCGCGCCGCAGGCCAAGGCCGCAACCGCGAGAGTGGTGAGGAGGATGCGCATGGTTTCTCCCTGCAGACGTTTCGGAATGAACTTAAGGGTTCGAACGGCGGACGCCCGTCCTGGGACGCACCGCCCGGTGCCTGCCCAGTCGACCCTCCGCCGCTGCCCGATCCCACGGCCGGGCAGATCTCCTTCAGCCCACTCAGTTTAGGCCAGATCCTCGACAACGCCAAGCGTCCCGCCGAACACATCAAGACGCGTCGTCGGGATGAGCACGACAGGGCTCATGCCCACGCGCTCTTCGGCAGGCCGCCCGGGTCCGACTCGGCGCCCCCCCCATGTCGGTCGCTGTCTCCACCGCGTCGAGTCAGGACCCACACACGCTCGGACAGCGGATGTCACCGGGGCAACGTCACGAGAGGGCGATCACGTCCTTCGATCACGTCCCAATCAACGGAGGGCGGTGCGCCCTCCGGCGAACCGCCCTCCTGGGGTTGAGCGACCTGGATCGGGTCGCCCGTGCGTCGAAACCGATGTCTTACTGGATGACGATCGACAGGCTGTTGGTGATGCCGTAGTGGCCCCGGATGTCGAAGTCCTGCGTGGCCACCTGCCCGAAGAGCAGCATGCCCGACATGCTGGCCGGGATGTCGCCAGCGTCCACATCCAGGGTCAGGGCACCCGACAGGTCCAGGAAATACGCGCTGGAGATGAACGCCGTCCCGCTGCTGGCATCGATGGCGAGGGTCCCACCGTTGAAGGGCAGCGCCGCGTTCACGATGTCCATGAGCAGGAAGGCGGGGCGCGAGGCGTTGCCGTCGGCGACCACCAGGCTGCCGCCGGTGGTGGGCGAGAAGAAACCGTCGCCGCCCAGCCTGGGGCTGATGCCGCCCGACGTGGCACCGCCGATGTCGACAAACTGCTTGCCCATACCACGGTAGAACTCGTTGCTGCCGGCGACGGTGTTGGCGAACACGACCTCGGCGCCCTGGTGGTTGCCGTCCGGACCGTAGTCGCCGAATTCGTGCACCAGCGCCGAGCGCGTGCGGCCGCCGTTGCTCTGCAGCAGGCCGTCCGTGATCAGGGTGAACATGTCGGGCGCCGGCTGGCTGAAGAAATCTTCCGCCGCCACACCCGACTCGACCTGGTTGTTCATGAACACGGCGTTGTCGTCGTTGTTGTTGGCGGCGATCACGTCGATGTCGCCGTCGCCGTCCACGTCGCCAAAGGCCACGTCGTAGCTGGCGCGGCTCTGCTCGTCGATGGCCGAACCGAACACGGCGATGAAGTCGGCGTCGCCCACGGTCGAGATGTTCTTGTAGAGCAGGTTGGCCTGCCCGCTGGTGGCGCTCAGACGGTTGGACACGATCAGGTCAAGCCGTCCATCGGCGTCCAGGTCCGCTGCCGCGGCGCCGTAGCTGCTGCCCGGCAGCGCCAGGAACGACGCCACGGTGTCCGCCACGAGCGCGCCGTCGCTCTGGCGGAAGAGCTCGTTGGCCTCGCCGGAGTTGCCCGCGTTGGCCACGAAGACGTCGTCCTCGCCATCTCCATCGAAGTCCGCCACGACGACGTCGCGCGAGTTGCGGAGTTCGGCCGGATTGGCGCTGTTGAAGCTGCCGTCGGCGGGCGCCACGGTGACGTACACGCCGTCCAGGTCCACGTCGTGGTAGAGCCGGTTCTGGCCCGTCACGCCGCCGCCCGTGCGGTTGGCCACCAGGATGGCGGGCACGCCGTCCAGGGTCAGCGCCGCCGCGTCATAGCTGTGGTCGATGTGCACCGGTTGCGTGCCGCTCATGTCCACGAAGCTGGAGTCGCCGGGGCCGGCCGCCGAGGTGTTGTCCAACCAGACGTTGTTCTGCTGCACGCCGCCCACGGGGCCCGAGGCGATGAACACGTCCTGGTCGCCGTCGCCGTCCAGGTCAGCCGCGAAGGCACCCTTGGCGCCCACACCCAGGGTCGCGCCGTACAGGGCGGCGCCGTTCAGATCGTCTGCAAACACGCCGCTGCCGTCGTTGATCAAGCCCTGGCTGGCGTGGTCATGGTTGAGAAAGAAGACGTCCTCATCGCCATCGAAGTCGATGTCGAAGACGAGCACCTTGCGGGTGCTGTCCGTGTCGCCGCCGTTGCCGATCGTGCCGGCAGACGGGGCGATGGTGCCGCCCACTGGCGCATTCGTGATGAAGACGAGGTTCTGGTTCTGGGCCGCGATGGAGCTGCCGAGCGCCATGATCGCGAGGGTGGAGAGGGTGGTACGCATGACTGGAGAGACTCCCGGGGCCTCGGATGCACGAGGCCCGCAAACTAGGTCGGTTCGGTTCGACGCATTGATCAGACCGCGGACGCTGATGCGCCCGGATGGTCGGGTCGCTGCCGTCCGGGCCATCCGTAGCCCGGGCGACTCTCGTTCTCTTCGACTTGAGGCTAGACCCGGAATCGGAAGCGGGCAAATGCAGGCGCCGCGCGCAGCGCGCCGACGGCCGCGGAGCACCCCCTGGAGCCCCGCCGAGCGCCGAATCCGCGCCGGCACGCCATGGGTTTTTCTGCCTCGCTCCCGATACCATGCGCCGCATGTCCACCTCCATGCGCCCCTGTCTGCTGGTCTTCGAGGACGGCGACGTCCACCGCGGCCGACATTTCGGTTTCTTCGGCGAGTCCTGCGGCGAGCTCGTCTTCAACACGGCCCTCAGCGGCTACCAGGAGGTCCTGACCGACCCGTCCTACAAGGACCAGGTCGTGCTCATGACCTACCCGTCCATCGGCAACACCGGCATCAACACCGAGGACATGGAGTCGGAGGCCTGCTTCCTCTCGGCCTTCGTGATCAAGGAGCTCTCGCCCATCGTCAGCAACCAGCGCGCCAGCCAGGACCTCTCCTCCTGGTTGGATCAACGCGGCGTGGTGGGCATCGCCGGGCTCGACACCCGCGCCATCGTGCGCAAGGTGCGCACCCAGGGCAGCCTGCGCACCATCGTGTCGAGCATCGACCTGGACCCGGCCTCGCTGCTTGAGAAGGTGCGCGCCTGGCCCGGCACCCAGGGCCGCGACCTGGCGCAGACGGTCACGCGCGCCGCGCCCGCTCCCTGGACCGAGGGCCTCGACGGGCCGTTCCTGCCCAAGCTCACCTGCGACGGCGGCCCGCGCCCGCGCCTCGCCGTGCTCGACTTCGGCGTCAAGGGCTCCATGCTGCGCGGCCTGCACGCGGCGGGCTTCGACGTCACGGTGTACCCGGCCAGCACCAGCGCCGACGCCATCCGCGAGGCCGCGCCCGACTGCCTGTTCCTCTCCAACGGACCGGGCGACCCCGAGCCTTTGGGCTACGCCATCGACACGATCCGCTCGCTGGTGCAGGGCGAGCTGCCCACCTTCGGCATCTGCCTGGGGCACCAGCTCGCGGCCTTGGCCCTGGGCGGCCGCACCGAGAAGATGAAGTTCGGGCACCACGGCGCCAACCAGCCCGTGATCGACCTCACCACCGACCGCACCGAGATCACCAGCCAGAACCACAGCTATGTGGTCGACCGACGCTCGCTCGACCTGGGCGCCGTGGAGGTGACTCACGAGAACCTGAACGACCGCAGCGTCGAGGGCCTGCGCCACAAGGACCTGCCGCTGTTTGCCGTGCAGTACCACCCCGAGGCGGCGCCCGGCCCGCGCGACGCCTTCTACCTGTTTGGCCGCTTCATGGACCTGGTGCGCACCCGCAGCGGGTGCGCTTCGTGAGCACTGGCGGGTGCAGCGGCGGCGGGAGAGACCCGCGCTCGGCACCCGACCCCGACGGCGATGCACACCACGGAACGCCGACGGATGCGGCCGACGACGCCGCGCGCAGCACAGCAGCGGGCGCGCACGGCGACCCGGCCTTCCAGCCCTCCGACCTGCGCAGCCACCACGGCGACGGCCACGAGGACGGGCTGGCGGCGCTGACCTCCCTCGATCTGGACGCCTGCGGTTCGGTGGACGCCCTGGTGCGCGGCATGGGACGCACGGCCTTCGGCGGGCGCAGTCTGGGCGAGGCCGCCGACGTGCTCGAGGCCATGCTGCGCGACGACGCCTGCCACGTGGTGCTGACCCTCTCGGGCGCCATGACCATCGCCAAGCAGGGCCTGATCATCTGCGAGATGATCGACCGCGGCTGGGTCGACGCGGTGGTCTCCACCGGCGCGCTCATGGCCCACGGCCTGGTGGAGAGCCTGGGCCTCACGCACTTCAAGCACGACCCGCGCTTCAGCGACGAACAGCTCATGCAGCGCGGCTACAACCGCGTCTACGACACCATCGAGCTGGAGCAGAACCTGGACGACACCGAGCGCATCCTGTCCGGCGTGCTGGACGGGCTGCCCGACGACGAGGTGCTCTGCAGCTCCTCACTCAACGCGCACATCGGGCGCTGGCTGATGCAGCACAGCACGGGCCGCGGCCCGCTCAAGTCCGCGGCCGAGCGCGGCGTGCCGATCTACGTGCCGGCCTTCACCGACAGCGAGCTGGGGCTCGACTTCGCCACCCACAACCACGCCCGGCGCCAGGCCGGCCGGGCGCCGTTGCGCTTTGACCCGTTCCTCGACCTGGACGACTTCCACCGGCGCTTCATCGCGGCCGAGCGCCACGGCATCTTCACCATCGGCGGTGGCGTGCCGCGCAACTGGGCCCAGCAGGTGGCGCCCTACATCGACATCCTGGGCAAGCGCGTGCCGGCCCTGGCCCAGGCGCCCTGCCGCTACCGCTACGCCGTGCGCATCTGCCCCGAGCCGGTGCACTGGGGCGGGCTCTCCGGCTGCGACTACAGCGAGTCGGTGAGCTGGGGCAAGCTGGTGCCGGCGGCGGACGGAGGCCGCTGGGCCGAGGTCAAGAGCGACGCCACCATCGCCTGGCCGCTGGTGGTGCGCGCCGTCATGGAGCGCCTGGACGCCGGCGGGTAGCCGCCCGTGCTAAGCCGGACCGCGCGCGTCGCGGTGGCCTCGCGCGGTCGTGCTGCAGCGCTCACGTGCGTGGTCACGCGGCCCGGTCCGTCGGGGCAGCGTCAGCGGGGCGCGTCGCGGTCGTCCACTTGGGAGGGCTCAGCGCCCTCAACGAACTCCAGACGCCGGTTGTTGCCCGAGAAGATCATGCTGGAGAGGGTCAGGTAGCCGGCCTCACCCGCCATCAGCAAGGCCGTATCGTTGCCCAGCAGCTGACAACCGGTCAGGCGTACGGCGCCGCGCACCGAGACGCCGCGGCGCGCCTGGCTGATCTCGCAGGCAAACAACTCGAGCGTGCCGTCGACCAGGCAGGCCGCGCCGGTCCCCTTGAGGTCGACATCGTCCGCCCGCAGGCGTCCGAAGCTGCCGGCCACCAGGCCCGCTGTGGCCGCCTGGATACGACCGCCGGTGATGCGGCACTCGCTCTCCCAGACCTCGACGCCGGAGCCGATGCCCGCGCCGGTCTCCACGGTGCAGCCGTGCATGCGGGCGACGGAGCCGTCGGACACCATGATGGCGGTCTGACCCTGCTCACAGTGAACGAAGACGGAGGTCAGCTCGATCTTTCCGTTGAGCGCCTGGATGCCGCCGGCGCGCCGTGCGGTGATGCGGCAGGCGTCCGCGATCAGGGTGGCGTTCTGGACCACGATGGCCGCGTCACCGCTGCTGCGCGGCGGGCCATCGGTGCGCAGCAAGATGTGGCTGATGCTCACCTCCGCGCCGGCGCGCACGCGCAGCGCCACGGGCGAGCGGCTGTCGATGATGACGTCGTCGTCGGCGCTGTGGGGCTTGAGCTGCACCGAGAGCGTGAGCTCCACGGGCCCGGGGTGCACGCCCGGCTCCAGCTCGATCAGCGTGCCCTCGGTGGCCACCAGCAGGGCCGCGCGCAGGGACGGGTAGCGCACGCCGTCGAGCCACGCACCGGCTCCCACCAGCTGCGGATCCAGAGTGGAGGGCCGCAGGATGGGCTGCATGTCCAGCTCGGGATCCTCGCTGGCGGGGGCGGGATTCGTCGTCGACCCGTCTCCCTGGCCGCCGGAGCCGCTGGCCACACAGGCGCCCAGGCCCAACGCCAAGCTCAGCAACAGGCCCAGGCAAAGCGCGAGCGACGAGGCCGCCACGCGACCCGGACCACGACCGCCACCGGCTGCCGGCTGTGCATTCATCAGCTCAGCCCGTGAGCGACGCCGAGGCGCCACCCTTGCCGGCCAGATGCTCGATCAGGTCGACCTTGCTGAGCAGGGTGATCAGGCGCCCGGCGTTGTCCGTCACCAGCGCCACCTCGCCGCGCAGGAACACGTCTGCCAGCTTGGTCGCCGGGCTCTCGGCGGAGACCGTGGCCACGTTGCGGCACATGACCTCCGCCACGCTGCTCTCCATGCTGACGCGGTCTTCGAACAGCGCCGACAGCACGTCGGTCTCGGTCACGATGCCCACCAGCGCGCAGGCGCCCTCCGACAGCACCGGCAGCTGCGAGATGCCCTTCTGCTTCATGGCGGTGACCGCGTCGCCCAGACGCGCCCCGTCGGTGGTGGTGATCAGCTCGCGCTCGGGCAGGCCGGCCAGCAGGTCGCCCACTTCGCCCTGGGCCCAGGGCGTCTCGCTGAAGTGGTTCTCGGTCATCCACCTGTCGTCGAGGAACTTGGTCAGGTAGTTGCGCACGCCGTCGGCCAGGATGGCCAGCACGCGCTGCCCGGGCTGCATACCCTTGGCCACCTTCAGCGCGGCCCAGGCGGCGGCGCCGGAGCTGCCGCCCACCAACAGGCCCTCGCGCCGGATCAGGCGCCGCGACATGCGGAAGCTGGGGCCGTCCTCGGTCTTGATCCACTCGTCCACCAGGTCGCGCCACATGACGTCGGGGATGAAGTCGTAGCCGATGCCCTCGACCTTGTAGCTGCCCACCGCGTCGCCGGGCAGGCCGGCGATGATGGAGCCCACCGGGTCGACGCCGATGATGCGGCAGTCGGGCAGCTTCTCCTTCAGATGCTTGGCCACGCCCGACATGGTGCCGCCCGTGCCCACGGTGGCGACAAACGCGTCGAGCTTGCCCTCGCACTGCTCGATGATCTCGGCCGCCGTGGCCTCGTAGTGGATGCCCGGGTTGTCGTTGTTGGTGTACTGATCGAGGATGCGGCTGCGCGGGATGATCTCGTTGAGGCGCTTGGCCACGCCGATGTGGCTCTCGGGCGCGTCGAAGGCGGCCTCGTTGGGCGTGCGGTAGATCTCGGCGCCGAGGGCCTCGAGCACCACCTGCTTCTCGCGGCTCATCTTCTCGGGCATGGTGATGATCACGCGGTAGCCGCGCACGGCGGCCGCCATGGCCAGGCCGATGCCGGTGTTGCCGGAGGTGGCCTCGATCAGCGTGTCGCCCGGGCGGATCTCGCCGCGCTTCTCCGCCTCCAGCAGCATGTGCACGCCGATGCGGTCCTTGACGGAGCCGCCGGGATTGAGGAACTCGCACTTCACCAGTACCTCGGCCGGCAGGCCTTGGGCCACGTGCTTGAGGCGCACCACGGGGGTGTTACCCACACAGCTGAGGATGTCGTCGTGGATACCGGACAAGGGACGTCTCCGAAAACGGGTGTGCCGGGAGGGCGCCCGGGCTGGCTGGGTCCTGGATGGACCGAGGGGGCACGAGGCCCCCGCGGAGCCGCGCCCGGCGGCCCCGGCACGGATCCCTGGTCGCCGAGTGTAGCCGCCAGCCGACGCCGCGATGAAGAGGGTGCCTCGGACGCCGCCCGGGGCCCCGGGCACAATGCCCGCCCGACCTGCGTTCGGGGGCTCCCGAGGCCCCGCGTGGGCGCGCTTACCGATCCGGTGGCGGCGGTGGACGTGCTGTTCACGTGGGGCGTGGTGAGGGGCTTGCGGCGGCGCAACATCAGCACCGTGCGCTCGTCCATCCATACGCACGCCTCGGCCGAGACAGGGTGTCGACCCGTCACGACTGGGGTGGCATGCGCTCGGAGCGCCCAGAGGCGCCCCTCAGTGCTCGCAATATCGGCCTGAAGACGCCTTGTCGTTATGCCGAATCGGACATACAGTGATATCGAACAGACGAACGACAAGCCGCTGATCTGGTACGCGGGCGAGGTCAAGACGCCTCCGTTCAGCGCGAGCGCTCGTCTCGAAGCGGGCTTCCTTCTGCGCCGACTTCAGCAGGGAGAGCGACTCCCCCTGCCCCATTCCCGCCCCATGCCCTCGATTGGCAGGCGTTGCCACGAACTGAGAATCGTCGACGAGATGAACACATGGCGCATCGTCTATCGCATCGATCCGGATGCGGTGTTGATCCTGGCTGTCTTCTCGAAGAAGACCCGCGCCACGCCTCTCCGGACCATCGCTGCCTGCCGCGGCCGCCTGATGACCTACGACCGGCTTCGGTAACACCTCGAGATTGGGGAGTTCCATGACCAGACTCAACGAAGACCGCCTCAGGAAGGCCGGCTGGAAGGTCGGCAACGCACAGGACTTCCTGGATCTCTCTGACGAGGAGGCGGCGCTCATCGAGCTGAGGCTGGCGCTCGCGAGGCGGCTCCGCGCGGAACGCGAGAGCCAGGGACTCACGCAGGCAGACGTGGCCAAGCGGGTCCGCTCCAGCCAGTCGCGCGTCGCCAAGATGGAAGCGGGCGACGCGTCGGTGTCCACAGATCTGCTGCTGAGGTCGCTGGTCTTCCTGGGCGTCTCGTTCCAAGAGCTGGCAGCGGTGTTTGCCAAGCTGCCCGAGGCAAAGCCAGCGAGGCGGGCACGTCCCGCGCGAAGCAAGCGCGGGGTTGCTCGACGGAAGTAGGCGGCGCTCGGGGCTGGACCATCGAGCCAGCGCGCCGGAACGCGCCTGTCTGCACCTCGAGCAGCGAAGCCCGTCCTACCGGACCGTTCAACGACTGGGTTCGCTCGGCCCCGCGACCCCGTCACAACATCGACAGCGGGTCCACGTCCACCAGCACGCGCAGGTCCTTCTTGGGCGCGACCTGGCCGCGCAGGCGTGACAGCACCTCGTCCACGGCGGCGTCGGTCTCGCACTTGGCCACCAAGTGCCAGCGGTGGCGCTCATCGATGCGCGGGATGGGCGCAGGCGCCGGGCCCAGCAGCACGACGCCGGCGATCTGCCCCGCGCCCGGCTTCACCACCGGCTCGGCCAGGACCTCCATGCCGGGCAGCAGTGACTCCGTGACGATGGGTTTGGCCGGCTGCCGCACGGCCCTGCCCATCAGGCGCTCACCCAGCTCGCGGCCGCGGGCCCGGACCTCGTCCAGATCCTTGCCCTGGACGACGACGCGCACCAGGCGGCCGAAGGGCGGGTAGCCCAGCTCGGCGCGTTGCTTCAGCTCGCCGCGGGAGAAGGCCACGAAGTCCTGGGAGATGCCCATGCGGATGGCGTTGTGCTGGGGGTCGTAGGCCTGCACCACCACGCGCCCGCCCTTGGGGCCGCGGCCGGTGCGCCCCGCCACCTGGGCCACCAGCTGGAAGGTGCGCTCGGCGGCGCGGTAGTCGGGCAGAAACAGCGCGGAGTCGCCGCAGATCACGCCCACCAGCAGGGCGTTGGGGAAGTCGAGGCCCTTGGCGATCATCTGCGTGCCCACCAGCACGTGCACGTCGCCGGCGGCGAAGGCGTCGAGCACCGTGGCGTGGGCGCCGCGGGCGCTCATGGTGTCGCTGTCCATGCGCGCCACGTTCACGCCGGAGAAGACGCGGCGCACCTCGTCCTCCACCTTCTCGGTGCCGAAGCCCAGGGGGCGCAGGCGCGTGGAGCAGTCGGGGCAGGCGGCGGGCGGCGCCTCCTCGTGGCCGCAGTAGTGGCACAGCACGCGGTTCACGCGGCGGTGCAGGGTCAGGGAGACCTCGCAGCGCGGGCACTTGAGCGACGTGCGGCAGGTGTGACACAGCAGCACCGTGGCCCAACCGCGCCGGTTCAGAAAGAGGATCACCTGCCCGTTGCGGCGGAACGTCTCCTCCATGGCGGCCTTGAGCGGGTCGGACAGGTAGGTGAAACCCTTGCGGCGCTCCTCGACGGTGAGATCGACCAGCACCATCTCGGGCGTGCGGCCGCCGGCCACGCGCTCGGGCAGAGAGACCAGGTCGTAGAGGCCGGTCTGTGCACGCTGCCAGGCCTCCAGCGAGGGCGTGGCCGTGCCCAGCACCACCGCCGCGTTGGAGAGGCGCGCGCGCTCGATGGCC
>Ga0164313_10000091_pt1 | contig 55513 bp, 54 predicted proteins | sample GuaBasSedimGuay4_FD_113735 | JGI IMG/M metagenome (GOLD analysis project Ga0164313, IMG submission 113735) | Subseafloor sediment microbial communities from Guaymas Basin, Gulf of California, Mexico - Guay4, Core 4569-4, 0-3 cm | ecosystem: Environmental > Aquatic > Marine > Hydrothermal vents...
ATACAACCTTGCTGCTTCATTAAATTTTCTTCTCTCAACGGTGATCCTGTTTTCTGTACCTTCAAGTTGAGATTGTAATTCAATAAAATTTTGATTTTCCTTAATGTCAGGGTATCTTTCAACCACTACCATTAGTTTATAAAAAGCAGAACTTAAACCGTTTTGTGCCTGTTGAAAAGCTGCCATACTTTCGGCTGTAAGGTTACCCGCATTAATAGTAGTTTGGGTTGCTTTTGCGCGGGCGTTGATCACGCCTTCCAGCGTTTCTTTCTCGTGCGAGGCATATCCTTTAACTGTTGCAACAAGGTTTGGAATCAGATCAGCCCGGCGTTGATAAACATTCTCAACGTCAGCCCAGTGTTTATCTACATTTTCTCCCTGCGTAACCATTTGATTATAAACGCCCTTAACCCAGCCATAAAGAAGTACTGCTACTATAATGACTATTGCAATTATGATCCAACTTTTTTTCATGTGTTTTGATTTTGAGGTGTGCTAATTTAAATAAATTTTAAATAGGCAGTAAATTATTTTTCAATTCGAGTAATTTCAGATTTCAGCTTACTAAATAATTTACGGCTATGGTTTTTCAAGCCGATGCTTCCTTCGTGCATCTGCATTTCAATTGTTGTTGCTAATTCGTATTTTAAATCAGGTTCTTTATTCGACATAACGTATAATAAATTCATAGCCTGATAACGCACAGCAACACTTTCTTTAGCTGATTTAATAAACTCAAAACATAAATCAAGAATGTGCAAAAAATCATCAAATCGGATGTCGTAACGCGACAGCATTCTTAAAGTATGTCGTTTAAGCCCATCGTGATTATACTTTGAAAGGTGAATTATCAAATCATTTAAGTAAGGTTTGAGAATAGCAGGATTTTTTTCTGATGCTACATCTATTACCCACATGGCTCTGCGTGAAACGGGTTCTTCATTCAACAGGGCTAGTTGAATAAGTTCTTTAAATAATTCCGGGTTTGAAAGAACCACATCTTTAACGAAATCAGTATTCTTCCGCGACATTTCTGCCAGAAGCATTGCTCGCATATCATTCATTATGCTTTTTTTAAAGAATAAAAATAATAAAAAAAGGAGCCTGAAATAATTCAAACTCCTCTCATAAATCATTCAGATTTATCAATTTTATTTAATAATGTCAACACTTCTTTTAACAAATTTTGTCAGCTCTTTTCCTTTCAATAAATTCTTTGAAAGACGTGCCAGGTCATACATCTGGCTAATCAATTGATCTTGTTTCTTTTTACTTTTCTCATTGAGTACTTTGCTGACAAGCGGATTATTTGTATTTAAAGCCATTTCATAAGTTTCAGGCAAGCTACCCATTCCCATCATGCCTCCGCCACCACCGAGTGCTTCCATGTCTTTCATCCTCCTCATAAATTCATTTTGCATGATAATCACCGGCTGGTCGGTTTCACTTAAGTTTTCAAATACGATGTTAAATTTTTCTTTGTTAATATTCCTTTCAAAAGCTTCCTTTATCTTTTCTTTTTCCTTTTCGTCTAATTTGGAAGGTGCTGCATCATCTTTATTGATCAGCTTATCAATGGTATTTGAGTCAACCCTGGCAAAACTTGTGTCAGCAAGTTTCTGTTCTAATGTGTTAATGAAGTGGTTGTCCAGAGCATCATCCATTAATAATACATTGTAACCACGTTCTTTAGCTGATTCAATGTATGAATGCTGTTCGTCAAGATTATTGGCATACAAATAAACAAGTTTCTTATCCTTATCTTTCTGTGTTTTTTCGATATGTTTTTTATATTCTTCCAGTGTGAAAAATTTGCCTTCTGTATTTTTTACCAAAGCAAACTTTTCGGCTTTCTCATAGAATTTCTCATCTGATATCAAACCGTATTCGATAAACACTTTGATGTCATCCCATTTTTCTTCAAAAACTTTACGGTCTTTCTTGAATAGTTCACTCAGCTTATCAGCTACTTTACGGGTAATATAACCTGAGATCTTCTTAACACTTCTATCACTTTGTAAGAATGACCGGCTTACATTTAATGGGATATCGGGAGAGTCGATAACGCCGTGTAGCAAAGTGAGAAAGTCAGGTACAATGCCTTCAACAGAATCGGTAACGAATACCTGGTTGCTGTATAATTGAATTTTATTGCGCTGCAGCTCATAATCCTTTTTCACCTTTGGAAAGTAAAGAATACCAGTCAAGTTAAACGGATAGTCAACATTCAGATGAATATGGAATAAAGGTTCATCAAAGCTGTATGGGTATAGTTCCCTGTAGAAATTCTTGTAATCTTCATCGGTTGCATCAGATGGTTTCGTTTTCCATAAAGGATTTGTGTTATTGACAATGAATGGCTTTTCAACCTCTTTAGTTTTCGGTGTTCCATCCTCATTTTTTTTGCCTTCGATAGGTTCCTGAACCTTCTCGGTTCCAAATTGAATAGGAACAGGCAGAAACTTACAATACTTGTTCAATAGTTCTTTGATCTTATACTCTTCAAGGAACTCTTTATTTTCATCATCAATATGAAGAATTACTTCGGTTCCCCTGTCCTTTTTGTCAATTTCCTCCATGCTATATTCCGGGCTGCCATCACATTCCCAGCGGACAGCTTTTGTTTTACCGCCCTTTTTATAAGTCTTGGTTTTTATTTCAACTTTTTCGGAAACCATGAAAGAGGAGTAAAATCCAAGTCCAAAATGTCCGATAATTGCATTTTGCTCTGCTTCGGTTTTTGTTTTAAACTTTTTCACAAACTCTTCTGCACTCGAAAAAGCAATCTGGTTGATGTACTTTTCAACTTCTTCCGCTGTCATTCCAATACCCCGGTCGCGTACCGTTATGGTTTTATTCTTTTTATCTACTTCTACCTGGATAGTCAAATCACCAAGTTCATCCTTGAATTTACCCATTGAAGCCAGTGTTTTTAGCTTCTGGGAAGCATCAGTAGCATTGGAAATTAATTCGCGTAAAAATATTTCGTGGTCTGAATAAAGAAATTTCTTTATTATCGGAAAAATATTTTCCGTTTTAATATCTATTGTACCTTTTTGTATCGTCATATTCAATTAAAATTATTTGTTTAGACATGCCATAATCAAAGCATGTGCCACTGGAATTATGGTGACAAATTGTCTTAAAATGTAGCTAGATATTTATTTAACAACAGGCCCTTTGTACCTTCTCCAGAATTTGAACTTTGTAAGGGAAGTATAAGTAACCATCTTGTTGATCGCTTTATACTTCATTAGGTAATGCATCAGTTTGTAGGCACCGAATATGAATATGGCTCCAAGAATAAGTTGAATTGCGTTATAAACAACTTCGTTCTGCAAGCTTGTTAAATTAAAGAAATGGAAGATGTATTTCATAAGCAGTATAGGGATTAAGGAAAAAGCAATCCACCAAATTAAGGCAGTAAAACCATGAGGTGTTTCAATTGCTCTTTGCGGACATGCATTCATGCAGTGCATACAACTCTCACAATTATATGACCAGTAGGGAAGGTTATTTTTCATGCTGATAGCATTTACAGGACATTCTTTTTCGCATATCCCGCAATTGTTACATGCATCTGTAGCTATAAAAGTTTTGGACAGCATGAAACGGCCATAGAAATAATATGCTAAAGCTATGGGGCTGATCAGTAAATCAACCGGCAGATCATATAAACCCCTGTAGACTTTTTTACCGCCGATTATTTTTTGAGCAAATCTTTTTGTAATTCGCTCACAACGTTTAACTATAGAATTTATCACTGTTTGTTTTAATCCTGGATGAACCGAGATCCAGTTGGAAGGCAGGTCAACAGGGCGATAGCCAATTATTTGATAGCCCTTTAACCGCAAAATGATAGTGGGTAATATCAGCGCCAACCCACTTAGCCCCGGTGTAAATATTTTACTGATTTTCATGCCTGCCCTGGTGTTGAGAAGAAATACTCTGGTGTTGTTTTTTGTGTGAGGCAACTGGCTCAGAAATCTGAGCATAATGGGCGGTGCATTGAATCCATGGGTAGGGAAGCAGAATCCTAATAATAAGTTGTTATCTGATGAAACTAATTCCGGATTTGTTTTATCAGCAATATTGAAAATTTCAGCAGGAATGTCATTTTTATGCATAGTTTCAGCAATCCACTCTGCCGATTTTTTTGCATTACCGGTACCTGAGAAATAATAAATTATGAGTTTGTTTATCTGAGACATTATGTAGTTTTAAAATATTCCTCCTAAATAAATTTAATTTGATTAATCAGGATTAAAAATAATACATTTTGAGATGAGTAAATCAAAATAAGGAAGTGTTTTGTTTTTAATATCTTCGTTGCAAACATAAGGTTGTATGTTCGGAACAATTGTAAATGTATTAGCAGTATTAATAGGCGGTTCGCTGGGTTTACTCTTAAACAAAAAGCTTCCTGATCGGTTTGTAAAAATATTTTTCCAGGTTATCGGATTGTTTACTTTGTTTCTGGGTATCTCAATGGCACTGGATACAACACATATTTTGCATATGGTCATTGCACTTATTACCGGTGCTCTAATAGGTGAGGGTGTGAGACTTGATACCCTGTTTGAAAAAATGGGGGCGACATTAAAAAAGAGATTTAAACTTGGCAATGAAAAATTTACTGAAGGATTGCTAACGGCCTTTCTGCTTTACTGCATGGGTTCTTTAACCATTTTAGGGGCCATTGAAGAGGGGATGGGAGGAAGTCCTAAATTACTACTTGTCAAATCTTTAATGGATGGCATTTCATCTATTGCTTTAGCTTCCGGTTTAGGCATTGGGGTGCTTTTTTCTGCTATTCCATTATTAATTTACCAGGGAGGTTTAACATTGTTAGCCTCTGGTTTTGGTGAATTTGTTCCCCAAGTCTATATAACTGAATTATCAGCAGTAGGAGGGGTGTTGTTAATTGGATTGGGAATAAGCATACTGGATATTAAAAAAATCAATGTTATGAATATGCTCCCTGCATTGGTGATGATCATCATATTATTATGGTTAATACCTGATTTTGGAATCTGACGAAACAAACACATCTCTTCATTACTTTCATTAATGCTATCACTTTAGTTGCTTTACAAATAACACATCATGCTTATTTAGATTCTAAATATATTATTTTCTTTTTTATTGAATATCAGTCTGATAATCTAACAGCATTTTTAATAGCACATTCAACCTGGTGTTTTTGAACATTGTTTTCACCTAAAATAATTAACTTAGCAGAAGCTTATTTTTGATTATTAAGTACAATAAAAAATGAAGGAAAATATCGATATTGATTGGGGTAATTTACCTTTTGGTTATTACCCTACAAATTACAACGTACGCAGCTATTTTCGCGATGGAAAATGGGGAGAACTTGAAATAAGTTCTTCGGAGTACATTTCAATTCACATGGCAGCAACCGCATTGCATTATGGACAGCAGGCTTTTGAAGGTTTAAAAGTATATAGAGGTAAAGATGGGAAAGCAAGATTGTTCAGGTGGGAAGAGAACGCCAAACGGATGCAGCGGTCAGCAGACGGTATATTGATGGCATCACCCCCGAAAGAATTGTTTGAAAAAGCCATAATGACAGCCATTAAATTAAACGCAGAATACATTCCACCCTATGGCACAGGTGCAAGTCTTTATTTGCGTCCTTTATTGTTTGGGAGTGGACCTCAGGTTGGTGTAAAACCAGCCAACGAGTATATGTTCATTGTGTTTGTTACACCTGTAGGACCCTACTTTAAGGAAGGGTTTAAACCAGTTGCAATTGAACTTGTGAGAGACTTTGACAGAGCTGCACCGCTGGGAACCGGACATATTAAAGTGGGTGGAAACTACGCAGCAGGAATGTATCCGGCACAAAGAGCTCATGATAGTGGTTATGCTTCAGTATTATTTTTAGATGCCCTTGAAAAAAATTACATTGATGAAGCTGGACCTGCCAACTTCTTTGGAATTAAAGATCATACGTACATCACTCCACATTCGAAGAGCATATTACCGTCAATAACTAATATGAGTCTTGAGCAAATTGCAGAAGACATTGGGCTTAAAGTGGAGAGAAGACGTGTTGCATCTGACGAATTAGAAACATTTGAAGAAGCAGGAGCGTGTGGAACTGCTGCCATTATTACTCCAATTGGAAAAATATATGACAGGTCAACTAATAAAACAATTGAATACGGTGATATTGCCGGCCCATATTCAACTAAATTATACATCACTTTGAGAGCAATACAGGAAGGGGAAATTGAAGACACACATAATTGGACTACTGTTATTGAAGGAGTTTAAATAAATTTATATATAAAAAATACAGCTATGTTAATCGCAACCAAAAACTACCTGTTGATTTTATTTTTTATTATACCATTTTACAGTGTTGAACAGGAACAATGTAAAGTTTTAGTACCTGAAATTGCTGATCACTACATTGGAAAATGTAAGAAAGGATTAGCGAACGGCAAAGGAGTTGCCATTGGTATTGACAGATATGAAGGCACATTTAAAAAGGGGTTTCCAAATGGAAAAGGTACTTATACCTGGTCAACTGGCGAGGTGTATAATGGAGAATGGGCAGAGGGACAACGACATGGTGTAGGCACTTATTCATATTCCGAAGAAGGAAAACCTGCTGTTATGGCCGGGATTTGGGAAGAGAATAAATACATCGGTCCTGAGCCAGAAAAACCTAAGGTGTTAGCTTCTACAAGCATCGAAAGGTACAGCTTTTCCAGGCAGGGAGATGGCAACCAAATAACAATTAATTTTTATTTAAGTGGAAATAACAATATTGACCTGGAAAATTTTTCGGCCGCAGTAACCAGTGGCAGTAAATTTGAATCACCAGGTAAAGTTGGATTTGAGTCTATTACATTTCCTTTTACCTGTAAGGTAAGCTATAGTTCGTGGAATAAAACACATACAAACCGAGTTGCCACAAGGTTTGAGTTTCAGATCACTCAACCCGGCCGTTGGATTCTTAATTTATATAATAATTAGAGTTAAAGGATAGACTATGAAAAGATTATTTTTTGTACTTATGCTGATCTTTCTGTTTTTCTTTGGACTGAATCTTTGGTCGCAAGAAGATTGCCAAGTGTTAGTGCCTGAAATTGCAGGTCAGTATATTGGTAAATGCAAGAAAGGGTTAGCTAGCGGTAAGGGACTCGCTATTGGAATTGACCGTTATACAGGCACATTTAAGAAAGGATATCCAAATGGAATTGGAACTTATACATGGTCAACCGGTGAGGTTTATGATGGGCAATGGATGGACGGCAAAAGAGATGGTGTTGGCTCTTACTCTTATATCGAAGATGGGAAACTTGCTGTTATGGAAGGGATTTGGGAAGAAGATACATATATTGGCCCTGAACCTGAAAGACCCCAAGTTCTCGCAAGTATAGGGATAAATCGATACAGTTTTGAACGTCAGGGAGAAGGTAATCAAGTCACTATTTATATTTATTTGAACGGAACTAATAATTCTGATCTTGAAGATTTCACTGCTATTTCAACGAGCGGAACTCAATTTGGAACAAATAATATTATAGGTTTCGAATTGATTACTTTTCCATTTACGTGTAAGCTAAGCTATTACTCTTGGAATCGCTTACATACATCCCGTAATTTTACAAGATTTGAATTCCAGATTGAAAGCCCCGGAAGATATCAGCTTAATTTACATAATAATTAAGGAAGATTGTGTACTTATATCAAAGTAGCTTCAGATAAAAGAACTTTCATTTCATTTGTAATAATTTCGGTGCTTTTCCTGGCTGCTTCAGCGAAGTCCATATCATCAGAAGCATAAATAATTCCTCTGCTTGAATTTACTAGTAATCCACAGCGACTATTCATCCCGTATTTAGCAACTTCATGAAGGCTTCCGCCTTGAGCTCCAACTCCTGGTACTAATAGAAAATGATCTGGTGCAATCTTTCTAATCTCAGACAACGATTCAGCTTTAGTAGCACCAACAACAAACATTATTTGATCTTTTGTGGCCCAGTTTTGCGCAGTTATCAATACTTTTTCAAATAATTTTTCACCAGATTCTTTATCCTCAATATATTGAAAGTCAGCAGCGCCCGGATTAGATGTTAAGGCAAGTATGATCGACCATTTATCTTCAAATGAAAGGAATGGGGAAATACTGTCTTTACCCATATATGGTGCAACAGTAATTGCATCAAAGTCATAGGTTTCAAAAAATGTTTTTGCATACATAGCCGATGTATTACCTATGTCTCCACGTTTTGCATCGGCAATAAGAAAAATTTCATCTGTTATATTACGGATATGATTAACGGTTTTAGCAAGGCTTTCCCATCCTTTCGGTCCTAGTGATTCATAAAAAGCAATGTTGGGCTTGTAAGCCACTGTCATGTCATGCGTGGCATCAATAATTGCTTTGTTGAATTCAAAGACGGGGTCTTCTGTTTGTAATAAATGTTTTGGAATCTTATTGATGTCGGTATCAAGTCCTATACAAAGAAATGATTTCTTTTTCTGTATTATTTTAAACAGGCTTTCGTAGGTCACTATGAAATCGTATTAGGTTATTACTATTCTTCAAATCCGTCTTTTAATCTTTCCGCATTCTCCGCTATCTGCAATTTTTCTATTAATTCCTGGATATCTCCATCTACAATCTGTTGCAGATTATATAATGTCAGGTTAATCCTGTGGTCAGTAACTCTGCCCTGCGGCCAGTTATAGGTTCTTATTTTAGCGGATCTGTCACCTGTTGAAACCATGGTTTTCCTTTTGCTCGACATTTCAGCCAAATATTTTGCATGTTCCCTTTCATAAAGTCGGGTTCTAAGCACTTTCATTGCTTTTGCCAGGTTCTTTATCTGCGATTTTTCATCTTGGCAACTTACAACTATTCCTGTTGGAATATGAGTTAACCGGATTGCTGAATATGTAGTATTTACCGATTGCCCCCCGGGTCCGCTTGAACAAAAGGTGTCTTTTCGGATATCTTTGTCATTGAGCTCAACATCAAATTCATCAGCCTCAGGCAAAACGACAACCGAAGCAGCTGAAGTGTGTACCCTGCCCTGGGTTTCTGTTTTCGGAACACGCTGTACCCTGTGTACTCCTGATTCGAATTTTAAAATACCATACGCGCCTTCACCAATAACATCAAAAACGATTTCCTTAAATCCCCCGGCGGTTCCTTCATTCATTACAACAATATCAATCTTCCATTTTTTGGTCTCGCAAAATTTCTGGTACATTCTGAATAAATCACCTGCAAAAATACTGGCTTCGTCACCACCGGTTCCACCCCTTATTTCCATAACAGCATTTTTAGAATCCTGCGGATCTTTAGGGATTAACAGCAACCTGATTTTTTCTTCTAATTCCTCTTTTTTTGGTTCAAGTTCTTCTAATTCTTCCTTGGCCATATCCTTAAAATCAGGGTCTTTCTCATTTTTTAGTACATCCTTTGCGCTAATTATATTGGCCAGTATATTTGAGTATTCATCATATGCTTTTACAATAGGATCAAGTTCTTTATAATCCTTATTCAACTTAACAAATCTCTTCATGTCCGACATAGCAGAAGGATCGTTCATTTGATTTGCCAGATCTTCCCAGCGTTTCTTTATAGCTTCTAATTTATCAAGAATTTCCACAACGGTAAGTTTTGAATTGCAAAAGTATAAAAATTGATGTCTTAAACTCTTGATTCATTTTACTTATGAAATATAGCAGCTTTTACCTATTTCCATAAATGTTATATTTGTTTGGTCAGCTTTGCTCCATATGATAAAAAAAATAATATACATATCAATACTTTTTGGACTAATCTCATTTCAGGGTTTATGTATTAACACAATTGATACGCTTGAACTACAGCTTCAAACTGCAAAAGATTCAAACAGGGTTAAAATTCTTTGTGATTTGTGTTGGGAATACAGGTTTGTGTCAGCTGAACATGCATTGAAATATGGCAATGAAGCTCTTGAATTAGCGAATCAACTGGGTTATAAAAAAGGAATAGCCCAATCATACAACGACATGGGTATAATTTTAATAGATCAAGGAAAATACAACAAAGCCATTGAATCTTTTAATAAGTCGATGGAGATCAGGATTACTTTGCAGGATAGTGCAGGAGTTGCTGCTTTGTATAATAAAATCGGAATTGTATATCAAAAAAAGGGTGAGCTTAAAAAGGCATTAGAAAATCAAATCGAAGCCCTAAAAATCTACGAGAAATTTAAATCTGATTTATGGATTGGGTATTGCCTGAATAATATTGCCATTGTTCATCAAAACCTGGGTAACCTGGATAAATCATTAGAATATCATCAGCGTGCACTGGAATATAGGATCAAGATGCAGGATGAATACGGTGAAGGCGGTTCATATGGAAATATTGCAAATGTATTTGTTAAACTTCAGGATACTATTAAGGCTATTGAATATTATAACAAAGCTTTAAACATCTTCCGAAGGATTAATAATGATGAATCAATTAGTGCAATGCTGAGCAATTTGGGTAATATTTATATTGCGAAAGGAAAAGAACAAATTGCATTAGAGCTTTTAGATGAGTCGTTGTTAATAAGAGAAAAACTGGGTGATAAAAAAGGGATAGCTTCTTCTTTGTTAAAGATAGGAGAAGCATATACAAACCTCGGCTTATACAAAAAGGCTTCAGTAGTATTATATCAAGGACTTGCAATAGCTAAAGAAATTGGTGTTGTTGAAGAGGAAATGGCCGGATACATAAATCTTGCTAAGATGTATGCGTTGCAACACAAACTTGATAGTGCATTTAAAAATATGTCCTTGTATATTTCAACAAAGGATTCTGTTTACAACAACCGGCTCGAGCAACAAATTATTGATGTTCAGACTCGTTATGAAACAGAAAAAATGGAACAGGATATTTATTTGTTGCAGAATCAAAATGAATTGGCAAAAATAAATTTAAAGCAACAGAGGACTGAGAATTTACTACTCATTCTTATTATTATATCCATTATAGGAACTGCCATTTTCACTTACTATCGATATAAGTTAAAACAGAAGGCTGCCTTGGATAATGCCATTATTTTGCACAACGAACAAAAAATAAAAGCTGTTCTTGAAGGGCAGGAGGAAGAAAGAAGAAGAATTGCTAGAGAACTACATGATGGTGTCGGTCAGAAATTAGCGGGATTAAAATTAAATTGTTCCGGTATTATTTCAGATGATAAAACTGACCCTACTTCATCGGCCTTAAAAAACCTATCTAATCTAATTGACGACACTGCTGAAGAGGTAAGAGGCATTTCTCATCAAATGCTTCCAAAAGAATTAGAGCAGTTTGGTCTGATTCCTGCCATTGAAGGACTGATAGAAAGTAGTTTTAAGAGCTCCGTCATTCATTCCTCATTCGAACATTTTGGCGTAAATAACAGGCTTTCTTATTCAATTGAACTCGCTATATACCGAATACTTCAGGAGCTGGTTTCTAATATTTTAAAACATGCAAATGCTACAGAAGTAAAGACAGAACTGTTAAAAAGACGTAATAGTGTATTATTGATTATTGAGGACAACGGTATTGGATTTGATCATAGCCAAAAGAAAGATCATGGAATTGGTTTGATGAATATTGAAAGTCGCGTTGAAGCAGTAAATGGTAATTTAAGTTACGAATCAGAGCCGGGTAAAGGAACAGTAGTAATTGTTAGTATCCCATGTAAATTATGAATGAAATAAAAATTTTACTAGTTGATGACCATCAGATAATAATAGATGGAATTAAATCATTACTTGATAATGTTGAAAATATTAAAGTTGCAGGAGAGGCGAATAATGGCATGGAAGCATTAAACACACTTAAGGTATTGACAGTTGACCTTGTTTTAATGGATATTGATATGCCAAAGATGAATGGGATTGATGCCACAAAACACATTAAAGAGGAATACAAGAATACAAAGGTTATTATTCTGAGCGTACACTGCGAGCGTGCAATGATAAAAAGTTTGGTTGAGATTGGTGCTGATGGCTATTTGCTTAAAAACTCAAGTAAGGAAGAACTACTGGATGCGATTTACAAAGTGGCCGGTGGCGAAAAGTATTTCTCGTCAGAAGTTACATTATCATTGCTCAATCCTGAAATAAATCCATCAAAATCATCTAAGCATACAATTGATTTTACCAGACGAGAATTAGATATACTCAAACTCCTGGTAGATGGATACACAAACAAACAAGTAGGTGAGAAACTTTTTATTAGTCACCGTACTGTTGATACTCACCGAACAAATATTATGAAGAAGGCAGGGGTTAACAATGTAGCCGGACTAATAAGCTTTGCAATTAAAACCAGACTGGTTGAATAACAATAAAATTCTCATTTTCTTACCAATTTACGGTAAACACCGTAGTCATTTAGGGTAAATCCTCTATATATTTTCTGATTACTGAACTTAGTTTTGTGATTGTAATATGTGATTCATATCTCAAAGCTGATTTTTCATAATGATATTAAGAAACATAAGCAGCGCGATTCGTCGGTAACTTGCCTGAATTTTAGCTTTGAGATTCGCACAATTTACACTGACGTGAGCGCTGTTTTTATTAACTAATAATTATAAAAAAATGAAAACAAAAAACTTATTGTTTATGGTCTTAATCGCAGGAATTGTAATGTTTGGATCATGTAAGAAAGAGAGCGATGATCCGACTAATCCTGTTGGAAGTAATGGAACAATCACATTAAATGTTGATGGAACAACCTGGAATGCTTCACTGTCAGTGCAGGCTGTCAATTCAAGTGGTGTTATTAATGTTACAGGAAGTGATTCTAATGCTAAGCAGGCCGGTGTTACTTTATACGGTGTTACAGCTCCGGGAACGTACCAGGTTGGCCCGCCAAATGCAGGTAATATGTTAAGATGGACAGAAGGCCTTGGTCAAACTGACACCTATCAGGCCAGCGGTGTAATCGGAACAGGAACAATTACCGTAACCGAATTAAGTTCAAGTAAAGTAAAAGGCACTTTTAGCTTTACCGGTTATAATACCGATCAAACATCAAAGCAAATTACCGAGGGAACTTTTGAGGCTAACTTTTAATATTCCTCTATTACGAGGTGTTCTGTTACAATACAGAACTCTTCGTTTCTCAACAATAAATTAGTTTACAATATTTCGGTAATATCAACTACTAAATCTAAATAACATGAAACTACTGCTAACACTTTCAATAATTACAGTTCTGTTTTTACAAACGTATGCCCAGGGTACTGATTATGATTACGAAAGAATAAAGATTGGCGATGCCAGACATATTGTTTGCGGACTTTCACTTTCGCCTGATAAAAGTACTCTGGCAATCAGTAGTATTCAGGGGTATCCCTTTTATTTATTTGATTGGAAGAATAAGGCAGTGCTGAAAGAATTTAATGTAGGCAATTGGTATGCTGGTTCATCTATTAATTATTCTGTTGGCGGAAAATATGTATTACTGAATCAACTCTATTATATTGATTTCGCACCTAACAAAGATCGTGAAGTCAATTATGAAGTAGTAGATGTAAAAACAGGGGAAAGAGTACTTCGCTTTGAAGAGTATCATTCCGTTGCGATAGCGCCAGATGAAAAGTTTGCAGTTGCACTAACCAGTGACTCAGTAAGCTTCTGGAATCTATCAACAAAATCAAAAGGAACATCTTTTAATGTTAAAGATGCAAGCAACAGTGTTGCAATTAGCCCTAATGGTAAATTAATTGCAGTTTCTCATCATTTATACGAAAAAGATGCTAAAAATATTCTTCAGTTACAACGTGATAAAAAAACCTTGAAAAGTGCACTTAAATACAAGCAGCAAATTTCAATTTACGATGTGTTAACTTTTAAAAAGCTTTATACGGTTAATGAGTTATATGATATAGTTTATAAACTTAAGTTCTCTGATGATGGTAAGAATCTCTTTTGCCTGAATATCCCACATGCTAAACAACAAAATACTGCAGAACGTCAGTCATACATTAACATTATTGATATGGAAACAGGTTCGGCAAAAAGAAGGGGTTTTACTTCAAAAGCAAATTATGAACCTGATTTTAAATTAAGTCACGACGGAAGATGGTTCGGAGTGGTATCGCGAAGCAACCAGTTTCTCGAATTACATATTTATGATTTTGAAACAGGTAAAATGGCATACCGCTTTCAGCAGAGTTATAGGTTGTTCGAAAAAAATGATGGTGAAATATTTTCTGTTGACTCGCGTATATCATTTGTTTTTTTGCCCGACAACGAATCTGTTTTAATGACAATGGGCAACCATTTGATTTTATGGAAATATGAAAAAAATAATTAATATGAAAACTTTAATATTCATTTCTGCAATTTTAATTGCATTTGCTACTTATGGCCAGGACAAAGTATTACTTGATCAGGCCGAAGATATCGCAATATATTCAGCGAAAGAATTTGAACTGGCAATGATGGCGACCGATGGGGAACTGTATTTATTTGGTCAGGAGTTTGGAATTGAAGGTGAATATACTTTCAGAATCTCCATAGGTTTAAAGAACAAAGTGACTTCTGTATTTGTAATTGAACGAAAAGGAGGAGACATAGCAATGCAGAATAAGGTCAAAGATGCTGTTAAAGAATTCAAGTTTATTACATTTAAAGTGCCAAAGGGAAAACACTATAATGTTGAATATATTTTTAAATTTTAATTAATAATCTTCAAAGCTAAAAACTATGAAAAAATTACTAATCGTTGCTATTGCAGTAACACTGAGTTATGCCGGATTTACACAAGGTGATATGCCTGTTGTATGGCAAAAAGACATGGGAATTAAATTTATTTACAGCGGGACCGGCCTGGAACTAAATGATTACAGCTATGTTGCTTCTGAAAAAGAGATGGTTGTTTTCAGTAATAAAGATGGAAGTATTTACTGGAAAAAGTCTTTTAAAGAGATTGCTCCAAATCTTAAGAAAATTGATGAACTTGTTCCCTTCTGGAAGTCCAATGTAGTATTCCTTTTCGATAGGAAAGCAGGGAAAGATCAGATTGCTTGTATCGATTTAACAAATGGGAAGCTTCTATGGACTACTGACAAATACCAAAAAGTAACAGCAGATATGATCGTGTATATTGAAGAAGATCATGGTTTTGCTATTTCATTGAAAAAGGAACTTGTTTACATTAAAGCACATACAGGTGAGGAAATCTGGTCTACGACTAAATTCCAGGGTGTAGTTGGTAAATACGTGTATAATAAAGATGACCAGACCATGGTAATGGTAAATTTTATACCGAGTGGCATTGTTGCATTCTTTACAGGATTTAAAAATCAGATAGTACGTATTAACATGAAAAATGGTGAAGTCGTTTGGGAAAATACATATATCGGCAGGGCTGATAGAAAAGTTATTACGAGAGACTTTGTATATAACCTAGAGGTTGATGATGATAAAGTTATTTTGCGTTTAGCAGGAATCCAGGTATATGACTATAATACAGGGGCAAATCTTTGGTCAGCTGCTTTTAATTACACACCTGATGTTGTTAAAGCTCCTAAGGGCGTTGTTAAATGGGGTGTTTATGGAACGGTCGCTGAACCAATTGTAGTTGGTGATGACATGTATGTACTTGATATGAGTAATAAAAAGAGCCAATACGTTAAGAAGTATGATTATCATACTGGTAAACTATTGTGGACTTCCAAAGAAATTAAAGGTGGAGCTAAAGCTATACCTGGGATGGTTGTTGTTGATGATGTTGTAGCATTACAGATTGGTGGACAGGTGGAAATTCAATACCGGCAGAAGATAGTTACACAATATTATACCATTTACTATAATGTTGTTAAATATTCTAATGTCAAACCAAATGGAATTCAAGCCTTTAATACATCAGATGGGTCACTTAGGTGGGAGAGTGAGAAGTTCAAAAAAGGAATAACCAACGGAATTGCTGTAGGTGGTAATCATATTGTTTGTAGTGGAAAATCTCTTTACTCTATTAACATTGCAACCGGTGCTGATAATTACGAAGTGCCTGTTTCAAAGGGTGGGGTAGGGCTAGCCCAATTAATTATACCCTATGGTGATAATACAATTATTGTTATTGGAGAAAAAGGCCTTTCCACTTTTAATGCTTCTGATGGTTCCTATATTAAAAACTCTATTTATAAGAAATCATCTCTTTCAGGAAATATAGGAGATATCTTATTGATGAAAACTGATAAAGATGATGTGGCGGCTTACAAACTTTCTGACTTGTCGTATAAACAATATAATGCAAGAAAAGGAGCCCAAACCTGGCTTGAACGGGAGGATGGAAGGTATTTATATGTTTATGAGAAAAAAAGCGTAACTAAACTTAGCACTGAATAATTAACTAAACCATTAACTACACTTTTGAAAGCCCTTGAGAAAGGGCTTTTTTTAATCCAGGTTTTATTCTATTGTTACTTTTTGTGAATATGTTTTCTTGTTCACATTTAATTGTAACAGATAATTTCCAGGTGTTAATGACTTTACATCAATTATTATTTGCTGCCCATTGCGTAGCACCTTACTATGAACTATGCTTCCACTCATATCAATTAAACTATACGAAATTTGGCGGTATCCTCCTTCTAGCTTCACTTTTATCTTTTCATTCGCAGGGTTTGGGTATACTGTAACTAACTCACTCAGATTATTTTCAGTTACACCTACATAATAAACTTTCAATAAAGTGGAGTAAATAGGCAATTTCCCGTTATCATTGCCAAAATCGTCTTTCTTTGTAAAGATGCCATCAGTTATATCATATTCAAACAGAACACCAAAACCATTAATACCTCCATGATCAGTCACCCCGATCAGCTTATGATTTACAATTTCAAGTAAACTTCCAGTTGGTGAAATTCCGCTAAGTCCGTCAAATTCAAAAAGCTTTTGTATTTGGAAATTAGTAATGTCGTAAGAATAAATTACACCATAAGAATTGTCACCAACTATCTGGGTTTTAGTAGTCATTCCATATAGTTTACCATCACTTGCTTCAATCAAACTTCCAGCCGGTTCACTTCCTGCATTCTGGCCATCAAAGTCAATTAGTTTTGTATAAGTTTTACTAATAATATCATATTCAAACAATACACCCGAGTTTGCAGAGCCTCCCTTTGGAGCAACACCATAAAGCCTGCCATTTGAAGCCTGAATTAAGTTGCATACGGGTATCATTCCATTAACTGGATCAAAATCATATAGTTTGTGATACTCCACCGTTTCAGGATCAAATTCAAATAATACACCTGAATTATAATCCCCTCCGTAACTTGTTACACCATATAATAAACCATTATTTGCAAGAGTTAAACCTCCTTCAGGACGCGCTCCATCATTTCCATTAAAATATTTTGTTACGCTAATGTTCGATTCACCCGGTACATATTCAAATATAATTCCTACCTGTTCTTGCCCACCCAAAGTGGTCATTCCATATATCTTTCCGTTTGGGTGATTTAACAGATGCCCGGTTGGATGAGAACCTCCTGTACCACCATTAAATTCAAACATCTTTTGATAGATAAAACTCTGGTGATCATATTTAAAAATGGTGCCGTAATCCAGGTTGCCGCCTGGAGTTGTGCCATAGAGCATATTATCATTCCCTTTTGTCAGTCTTCCTATCGGAGTGTCACCTTCTCCATAGTTAAATGAATGGACAGTATGCTGTTCTCCACTATTTTCTTCAATAAAGTATATTGTTCCAACATTGTAGTCACCTCCTTTACTTGTCAGTCCCCAATACTTGACTTGTCCTATTGCTGGTTCTATCCAAATACAGAGTATAGAAAGGAAAATAATTTGGAAATATTTTTTCATCGGTGTCAGTTTGTCTGAATTAACTGACTTATTTCACGTAAAAATCCGACTCAATGGGAGTTCCACCTTCAGGCTCAATCACATTAATTGTCCAGTTACCTTTTGTTAGGTCATAAAAACCAACTCCTTTTCCATCCAGATATACAGGGCCACCGCTGCAATCGTTTTTAAGTGTTTCTTCACCTACCACTGTAACGGTTATCTTGTTTAAACCAAAAACCGGTGTAAATTCCTTGAATGCAAAACATTCATTATCACCAATTTTTCCATAGAAGAATACCTCTAATACAGCGGTTGAGTCAATAGTGTCAGCATGTACAATACTATCAACATTTATAATAAAATCCTTTGTCTCAGGAGTATTGTCCTTTTTACATCCCTGGCTGGTAAAAACAATTATACCGGTAATAATTAAAATCGAGATAATTAAATTAATTTTCATTTTGTATATTTTTTTATAGTTGTAATTTTTACAAAAACTGTGCCTAAGTCAACAAGTAATACTGCTTTACTTATGAAGTACAATAGAAGGCATTCCTAACTGCACAGAATAGCCTTCATATTCTCAATTTGCTCAATGGTACCAAGTACAAATAGTTTCGATTTTGGTATTAATTTGGTGTTTGGTGACGGATTCATTATCAATTCACCTTTAGCAGTTTTCATTCCGATAATATTCGCACCTGACTTTCTTCTTATGTCAAAATCCCTGATAGGTTTATCTTTCATATCATCCGGTAATTCATTACAGGATATTTCCATTAATTGAGTTGGAGTATCACTGTGAAGCGTTAAATGTTCAAGGAATTCTACAATGTCGGGTTGTGCAACCAGCGTTGCCATGTGTGCCCCACCAACCCTTTCAGGCAATACAACGCTGTCAACACCTGCCATTCTGAGTTTTTTTTCAGAACTGTCACTTGCAGCACGACTAATGATTTTAAGTGAAGGGTTAAGTGTTCGGGCCGTTAACACAACAAATAGATTATCTGCATCATTAGGTAGAGTGGTAATAAGTGATTTTGCAGTTTTAATGTCAGCCTTAATTAATACTTCATCGTCAGTTGCATTTCCCTCAATAAACCTGATAGGCATCCCCATGTTGTTAATAACAATTTCATGATTATCGTCAATAACGACAACATTAGAACCAAAAGCCATTAATTCTTTTACGACCTGGTCGCCATTTCGACCATAACCAACAACAACAACATGATTTTCCATTTTTGATTTTCTTTTGCGTTTGTTAAACCCGGGATAAAAAAAGCTCATTTGCCTCTGGAACAAACTTTGTGTGAGTAGTGTAATGAAGTAGGTTAAAACACCTAAACTTCCCAGAATTAAAAAAGACGTAAATAGTTTTCCTGCATCTGAAAGGGGCTGTGCTTCCTTGAAACCGACTGTCGAAACAGTAATAACAGTCATATATAACGCATTGATCAGGCTAAAACCATCAATAATCATATAACCAAATACACCTGTGGTGAAAACAGCCAACAAGTATATACCTGCTAAAATAAGATTACGTTTGCCCTGCTTATCCAATACTGATTTGTTTATTTGATATTCTAATGCAAATGTAGAAAATCTAATCGTGAATTCTACAAATTACGACCGATCAGCTGATGACCGAATCTACAGCTTAAACATCGTTTCTTATCGCAATAGTTCTTTTTAAGCTGAATTACAGCCTGTGATTGTTTTGCATTTTCAATTTTTAATCCAAAAAAGGAAAATTTACGGGTAATATAGTTTTTCTCCGGTTTTATTTGTTCGTACCAAAGAAGGGCCTTATCCTGAACTTCATCAAGTTTAAAAATCTTACCATAAATAAATGTAAATGGTATGATGGTATTGATCAATATAAGGTCTATTGAGCTTTTTCCAAGTACTGTACTTTTTGATTTTGATACTTTATCAAAATTTGAATGGTTTTTCCAATATGAATTTGCGTGTACATTAAATAAAGTCTTAACATCATTTAGTCGATTTTGCTCCAAAATGTTTGTCAATAAACCTGAGGTTGATTGTAATAGATTTGCAAACTGTGATATTTTGATTGTCGGGAAATTAGATGGCCTCATCCTAAGGAATTTCCAGATTTTTCTATCGATAGGTCGCAAATTATATTTATTGGCTAAAAAAGCATATTCCTCTGCCAGTGTTACCGGATAAATATCTTTGAATGATTTATTTAACATGCCTGCCTGGCCATACAATAAGGCTTCTAATTGATCAATTCTGTTGATATGCTTACCTAATAATGAAAATGGTAATGACTTAGTTAATAATTCAAAAGCATCTGCATTAGTATTAAAACCGAAGTTTCTTCCCAACTGCCTGTATAAGATTTCCAAAAAATCCTGATTCGTGTTTTTCAGGTCATGAGCTATTCCTTTTGCTTTTACTTCAAGCCTTTCTATACAAAGGCTGTCAAGCCAGGCAAATTGAGTAAAGCGGTCAATATCAGCTATCAGTTGTTCGCAGGGAATCCAATTAGATGATTCAATGAAGGATTTATAAGTACTTAAAATTCGTGAATTAAACTTGTCTTTTAATTCGATTGTTGGAATCTTTTCACCTTTTTTTCTGAAAACCGGTGAATCGTCTTCGTAAACAACATGTAATATAATATTGTCATAAGCATTATCATTCTGATGATTGTGTAGTATCCAATCAGATGATCTAACATGGACTTCAATATTTCCTGCCCAAATAGTATTACCGATCTTAATTTTTGCATTGAAAAAATCAGGTCCGCTATCAAAGTTTCTTTTTCCAACATCAATGATGGAAACTTTTTCATCAGAAGAATTTATCGATATTTTCTTATGTTCGATGAGTTTGTTTTGCCAGATATAATTAAGGAATTCTTCGTTCATAATTAAGTTTCAGTGATATAGTCAATACTTTTTAATTATTGTTTATCCGGGAAAAATGGATTTGTCAAGTTCATTCAAAAAGATTATATTTGCATAGTTGATTTAAAATTTTCAATGGCTAACGAGCAAATTTTAATTTCCGGAATTGAGTATAAAATTAGGAAATTAATTGAGTATAACGTAAACCAGAAAACGGAGAATCAGAAATTAAAAGAACAGTTAACTCTATTAACAGATAAGTTCACGGAATTAACTGAAGAACTGGAAACTAGTAAAAACGAATTATATAAACATACACTGGCCAATACGCTTGAAATAGAATTTGGTGTTGAGGATGGCAAAAAAAGAATTGATAGTTTGATAAATGAAATAGATATGTGTATTGAAGTTTTAAGTCGTTAAATTAATAGTTTGTAGTGAATAAATGGACACAAATCAAAATATAAAAGTAACTATTGCCGGCAGGCCTTACAGATTAAACGTGAAACAGGAAGAAGAGGAAGCTGTAAGGAAAGCAGCCGATTATGTTAATGATACAATATTAGAATATTCAAAAGCGTTTGAATATAAAGATCATCAGGATTTGTTTGCCATGATTGCATTACAAACTTCAGCGAATTCAATACGTCTGGAAGAAGAGAAATCCTTCAGAAATAAAGATTTAGAAGTTAAATTATCAGAAATAGATGATGTTTTATCATCTTATCTTGAAAAATAATAAAGCGTTCTTTAAAAACATTATTGCCCGCGTAATCCAAACTGTTTGTAAACTCAACACTACAACAATTAGGGATAAGCTCATTAAATTGTAGAACAGGCCTGTTCACCGAAAGGGATTCTCATTTTGAGGACACTGGTAGTTCGAAAATTTAGGCAGCCCTAAACGTTTCATAATCGGGTTTACTTTAACCCTTGGATTATTGCGGGCTTTTTTATTTCCAGCAGGCCGGTATAAACGAAGTATTATGGATAATATATTAATATTAATTGCTGTAGCCGCAGCAGGTATAGCTATCGGTGTTCTGATAACATCTACCATCTTGAAACGCTCTGTTTTAAAAAAAAGCAGGCAAGTATTAGACGAAGCTCTGACAAAATCAGAAATACTTAAAAAAGAAAAGATATTACAGGCAAAGGAGAAATTTTTACAGCTTAAAGGAGAACATGATAAAGTAGTTGCAGAGAAGAATAATGCGATCCAAATAGCCGAAAACAGAGTTAGACAGCGTGAAGTTTCATTATCGCAAAAGCTTGAAGATGCCCAGCGTCAACAAAAAGAGCTTGATGTTTTAAAGTCCAATTTAAGTAATCAATTAGATATTCTCGAGAAAAAGCAACAAGAGGTCAATCTGATGCACAATGACCAGGTGAAGCAATTGGAAACAATTAGCAATCTGTCAGCACAAGAAGCAAAAGATTTACTTGTTGAATCATTAAAAGATGAGGCTAAAGCTGATGCGATGGTTTTAGTTAAAGAAATTGTTGAGGAAGCCAGATTAACAGCAAATAGAACTGCTAAAAAAATCGTTATTGAAACGATTCAGCGTACAGCTGCTGAACATGCGATTGAAAATACAGTTTCTGTATTTAATATTGATAGTGATGAGATAAAAGGAAGGATTATTGGTAGGGAAGGAAGAAACATTCGTGCTTTGGAAGCAATGACAGGCATTGAGATTATTATCGATGACAGCCCTGATGCCATTCTTCTTTCTGGATTCGATCCTGTTCGACGGGAGGTAGCAAGATTGGCATTACAAAAACTGGTTTCAGATGGCAGAATTCATCCCGCTCGCATTGAAGAAATTGTTACAAAAACAAAAAAGGAAGTAGATCAGGAAATTCTGGAAACAGGTAAAAGAACTGTAATTGATTTAGGAATTCATAATATGCACCATGAACTGATAAAGCTCATCGGCCGTATGAAATACCGCGCATCTTATGGACAGAATTTACTTGCACACTCTATTGAAGTAGCTAACCTGAGTGCTACCATGGCTTCAGAGCTTGGCTTAGATCCCAAAAAAGCTAAAAGAGCAGGTTTACTACATGATATTGGCAAAATAGCTGAAAACGAAACGGAGCTTCCTCATGCAATTTTAGGGATGAAACTTGCGGAAAAATATAAAGAAAAACCCGAAGTCAGTAATGGAATAGGTGCACATCATGATGAGGTTGAAATGGAATCATTAATCGCCCCATTGGTACAAATATGTGACGCAATTTCAGGAGCAAGGCCGGGAGCTCGTCGTGAAGTGGTTGAAGCGTACATTCAAAGGCTTAAAAAGTTAGAGGACATGGCTCTTACTTATCCGGGAGTTGTAAAAACTTATGCAATACAGGCTGGCCGTGAATTAAGGGTAATTGTGGGTGCAGATAAAGTCAGTGACACTGAAGCTGATAAAATTTCTTACGAATTATCGAGAAAAATTCAGGAAGAAATGACTTATCCCGGCCAAATTAAAATTACGGTAATCCGAGAAACCCGGGCTATCAATTACGCAAAATAAAATATTGAAAAACAAGCAAAACAAAGACAAATGAAAAGAATTGCACTCTATTTAGCTTTGGCTATATTTACATTAAGCCTGAACGCCCAGGAAGAATTACCAACAGCAAAAGGAAATAAACTGTTAAATGTAGGGACAGGTATATTTGGGGGCAGTGGTGGTCTTAATTTTATTCCTTTACACATCGGAATGGATTTTTTCATTGTGAACAATCTAAGTGTTGGTTTCGACTTTAACTGGAGATATTATAATTCGCAAGAGACTGTTGGAAAACCCTCATTATTTTCGGTACAAGCGGTTGTCGATTACCATTTTAATGAGTTGATGAATTTGTCACCTTCGTGGGATTTCTATGCCGGAGTGAAGCTGGGGCCTGGTTATATGTTTACAAAAGAAGAGTTAGAAGACTACAACCTTCATTACAAAAGAGGTGTTAAATTCGTTTTTGATGCCCGAATAGGTGCCCGTTATTATTTTAATGAAAAACTGGCTATAAATTCTGAAGTGGGAGTTATTTCAGTTGGCGGAACAAATACTTCAGGAGTTACCTTTTTAGTTGGCATTACTGCTAAGTTGTAAGTTATTAATTACGGTTAATATCAAACCGTATTTTTTTTATATTTGCGCCCATTTTAAATCTAAAACTTAATAATTATTGTTATGAAAAAAGTATTAATTGTATTAGTGAGTGTAATGTTTACATTATCACTACAATCGCAACATGTATTTGAAAAAGGGGACTTACTTTTTAATGCTGGTATAGGTGGCCTAAGTGCAGACGGGTGGATACCATCGATAAATTTCAGTGGAGAATATGGAGTGATACCTACAGGGGATGTTGGCCTTGTTTCGTTCGGTGGTATTGTTGCTTACAAATATTCTACATGGGCTGGAACACATGTTAGTTCTGATTACAATTACAGTCAATTTGTAATAGGGCCTCGGGCTTCGTGGCACGTTCATGCGTTTGAAAGTGATAAATGGGACGCCTATGGAGGAGTTGGCTTCGGTATTAGGCTTTGGACACAGTATCAATGGGATCCGCATAAAAACGATTATGTAAATAAAGGAAAAGTTAGTCCTTATGGAGAAGTATTTGTTGGAGGAAGAATGATGTTTAGTGAAGCTTTTGGTTTGTTTGCAGAAGTTGGATACGGAACTTTATCTGCCATTAAATTTGGTGTCACATTTGGATTTTAATAAAAAATACTGATTATAAAAAAAGCGGCAAGAGCCGCTTTTTTTTATTATTGATTTTTTTCAAACTCCAATATCAGTTCTTCTGGTGTTTTTCCCAGATTTTTTAAGGATATTTCTGCATCATCAGCAAAATCACTATCAGGATATTTTTCCAGGAATTCTTCGTAATACATTTTTGCATTATCAAGATCTTTCAACTGATCTTCATAAACGAATGCCTTTAAAAATAAAACAGAAGGGACTTTTTCATAGTCCGGGTATTTAGCCAATAAATCATCAAATATGGCAATCGTCTGTAATGGTCGATTCAGATTCATTGAAAGATCAGAGGCTCTGAACAAGTATACCGGTGCCAAAGAATCTTTTGGGTTTTCTAAGGAAAACTTTTGATAAAGATTTATCAAATCAATGGCATCACCCATATTTATTTGAATATCATCACCATTATATAACTTGGCTTCCATTTGATCAATAGCCTCCTGAAGGCTGATTTCAGAATTATTTTCCTGAGGCCCTGAGCATGAAAAGCTAATGATAAGAGCAGTTAATATTAAGATATACTTTTTCATTTATTTTATATTTATTTAAATTGTGATTTTACTTTTTACTTCTTTTTCTGGGAAATATCATTTTATACCCGGGATCAATTTTACCATTTGAAATATCTTTCAGCTTTCTCTTTAGCAATACTTTTCTAATATTTGGTAACCTTTCAATAAATACAACTCCTTCAGTATGGTCATATTCATGTTGGATAATGCGTGCCATAAGGCCGTCAAATTTTTCACCCTTGTGAAAATTAAAATTTTCATCGTAATAATTCATATAAACTATTTCAGGCCGTTTCACATATTCCCTTATCTCAGGTACACTCAGGCATCCTTCTTCCATTTCTATTTCTTCTCCATCTTTATCAACTACTTCAGCATTAATCAACACCTTTTTAAATTCTTTGATTTCAGGATATTCTTCTTCATAGGGAGAGGCATCTATAATAAACAATCTTATAGCCCTGTTTATTTGTTGTGCAGCTAATCCAACACCTTTTGAATAATACATGGTTTCAAACATGTCATCAATTAACATGTTCAATTCAGGGTAATCTTTATCAATTTTCTCACCTTTCTTTTTTAAAATTGGGTGACCATATGCAGTTATTGGCAGAATCATAAAATATTTCCTTTTTCTTTAGCACTTAAATACGATTGCAGAAGGATGGTTGCGCTTACCTTATCTACTAGTGATTTATCTTGTCTTTTCTTTTTTTTCAAACCTCCCTCAATCATAGCCTCAAAAGCCATCTTCGAGGTAAACCTCTCATCAAATCTGTCAATTTTAATATGAGAGAACTTTTTGTTTAGTTTTTGAACAAACGGATTAATGAATTTTGTTGCGTCAGATGGTTTATTCATCATATCTTTCGGCTCGCCAACAACAATTATTTCTACTTCATTCTCTTTTATATATTTATCTAAAAATTGCCAGATGTCCACTGATCTAACAGTTGCTATACCATTTGCAATAATTTTTAACTCATCGGTAACAGCAATACCAACCCTTTTTTGTCCGTAATCAATAGCTAGAATTCGTCCCATAATTTCGATTGACAAAAATAGTATTTTTTAATATCTTGTTTTTTAATATTTTTAACAATTCAATATAAAAGTTATGAATGATCTGAAAATTTTAATTAATCAAGCTTGGGATAATAGGAATCTCTTAAAACAAAATGAATATATAAAAGCTATTGAGGATACCCTGGAATTAACAGATAAAGGTAAATTGAGGGTAGCTGAACATCTTGATAATGAATGGGTAGTTAATGATTGGGTTAAAAAAGCAGTTATTTTATATTTTTTAATACGGAAAATGACTGTTTCTGAAGTAGGTATTTTCGAATTTCATGATAAAATTCCCTTAAAAAAAGAATATAAAAAGCAGGGTGTAAGAGTTGTCCCCCACGCCGTAGCCCGTTATGGTGCTTATATTGCCCCTAATGTCATTTTGATGCCATCATATGTAAATATTGGTGCTTATGTTGATACTGGCACTATGGTTGATACATGGGCTACTGTTGGATCGTGCGCGCAAATTGGTAAAAATGTTCATTTGAGTGGTGGAGTTGGAATTGGTGGTGTGCTGGAACCGGTACAGGCTGCCCCTGTTATTATTGAGGACGATTGTTTTATTGGATCCCGAAGCATAATTGTTGAAGGCGTTCGTATTGGCAAAGAAGCTGTTCTGGGTGCAAATGTTGTTATAACACAAACAACAAAAATTATTGATGTTAGCCAAAACCAGGCAGTTGAGCACAAAGGCTATATTCCACCGCAATCGGTTGTTATTCCAGGGAGTTACCAAAAGCAATTTCCCGCTGGTAATTATAATGTTTCATGTGCACTTATTATAGGGCAAAGAAAAGAATCGACGAATAAAAAAACATCATTGAATGAAGCCTTACGAAATTTCAATGTGTCCGTTTAAATCGTTTTCTACTCATAAAAAGCATTTTCATTAAATTTGAGCAATAAAAAAGCCGAATAAATTTGAATCACATCTATGCCATATCGGATAGTACAGGACGTACAGTTGACCTTGCGGTTAAAGTTGCTTTGGCCCAATTTGGTAATCGGGAAACAGATGTACACTTAAAAACAGAAATTTCTACACTCAAAGAAATTGATGATATAATACAATTAGCGGATAATACAGATGGATTAATTATACATTCCTTTGTTAAACATGAGTTCAGCGATTATATCTGGTATGAAGGCAGGATTCATAATATTGAGGTCATCAACTTATTAGGACCGGTTCTTAACAGATTCGCCAGTTTCCTGAATGCATCTCCAATTGAGGAACCCGGATTATTTAGTCGTTTGAATAAATCATATTTTAGACGTATTGAAACAACAGCTTTCGCTATTAAGCACGATGACGGAGCATTCTCCGATGATTTAATTGATGCGGAAATTGTATTACTGGGAGTTTCACGAACTTTTAAAACACCTTTAAGCGTATATATGGCCTATAAAGGGTGGCTGGTTGCAAACATTCCAATTGTTTTGGGAATGCCATTGCCACAAAGTGTTTATGAAATACCACCTGAACGCGTCTTCTGTCTTACAACAAATGCAAGTGCATTATCTCGATTAAGAAACGTTAGAAACGAGTATTTGAAAGGAATGGCGCAAAAATATTCAAGCTTCGATAATGTAAAAAAGGAGATTCAATATGCGAATTCGCTTTTTAATACCCAGCCAAACTGGTCAATTGTAAAAGTGACCGCAAAACCCATAGAAGAAATTGCATCCAACATAATAAGAATATACAGAAGAAAGCGAAGGGAGTGATTAAATAATGCAATTGAATAAAATATTTCAACATATCTATCAAATAATTTTAAAAACCGGAATGATCATATTATTCATTCTGCCAACAAATTATAGTTATAGCCAAACCATTACTGAAGATAACTGGAAACTTGCCAAAGACAAACAGGATATTCAAATTTACACTCGTCAAATGGCAAATTCAAAGTTAAAAGAATTTAAAGCCAATACGTCTATAAAAACAAGTGTTGAGAGCGTTATCGTAACCCTGCAAGATGTTGATAATTATCATAAATGGATGGTTTATGTGAAAACCTCTAAATTGTTGAAGAAGATTAATGAAGATGAGAGTTATATATACTCCGAAGCAAAACTTCCCTGGCCGTTCAACAACAGAGATATTGCTAATCATATAAATGTTTATTGGTCTGAGGAAAAAGATACGGCTACTCTCGTAATAAACGGAATTCCGGATTATATACCTGAAAAAGATGGAATTGTAAGAATGCCTGTATCGAAAGGCGTTTGGTATGTTTATCAACTTGATAAACAAACTACAAAAATAGAATACATTTATGGTGGTGATCCTGGTGGATCAATACCAAGTTGGGTGGTAAATTTATTTATAGTTGACGGTCCATTTAAAAGCCTGGTAAATCTTAAAAAATATTTAGAAATTAAACCAATTGAGTAATCATTTTGAAAACATCAATCATTCAATTTCAACCAAAGTTAGGTGATATAGCTGCAAATATTGATAAGGTAAATAAGCTGCTAAAGAGAACTAATCATGTTAACCTTGTAGTACTTCCTGAACTTGCCAATACTGGTTATAATTTTAAAGATAAAGAGCAGGCTCTATCATTAGCCGCTAATCCTGAAGAAAGCACTTATGTGGAGATGTTAATAAATCATGCAAAAAAGAATAAGCAGTTTATTGTTACAGGCTTTAATGAGTTGCACGAAAACAAACTCTATAATTCATCATTTCTAATAACCAAAGATGGAATAGCAGGTAAGTACAGAAAGGTTCATCTATTTATGAATGAAAAATCAATTTTTGAAGCCGGTAACCTGGGATTTCCAGTATTTGAAGTTCAGGAATTCAAGATAGGAATGCTTATCTGTTTCGATTATCTCTTTCCGGAAGCATGGAGAATAATGGGATTAAAAGGCGCTGATATTATTGCTCACCCTTCAAACCTTATCACCGAAAATGCGTATAGAGTGGTGCCCGCTCAGGCAATTATAAACAGGTTTTTTGTTTTTACAGCGAATAGGATTGGAACTGAACATGACCTGACCTTTAATGGAAAATCATTTGCAACTGATCCATCAGGAAATATAATGAATCGAGCATCAAATGACAGAGAAACGATCCTTTCATTCGATATTGACCCATTGCAGGCAAGGGATAAATTTATTACTCCTCTCAATCACGTATTAAATGATCGATTTCCTAAAAAATACAAAGGGATAATTGAATGATCGTATTATTTCTTACGATAAGTCTTCTTCCATCGTAAACTATATCCAAAATTGAATTCGATAAAATCGGCTTGGGAGAAATTATATGCTCTTATGTTAACTCCCATCACAAAATGCTTTAATAGATAATACCGAACTCCTATTCGCTGATAGGTAGTTGGACTTTCCGCATTTTCAACCTTCTGACGATAAATATAAAACCCGGGTTGAGTTAAAATAGTAAGCTTATTTATTACAAGCTCAAATGACGGGAAAATACCAATTAAGAATTTATCTTTAAAGGTATGGGGGGCTTTTTCAGGTATCCCATCTGTCATTATTACTTCAGCTGCATAGGCTTCGTTATAACTAAAATCAATTCCTCCTCCGAATTTAATCATATGCGAAATTTGTCGGTTCACGCCTGTTGAAACGGAAAAAACACCGTAATTAAATGCCATGGCAAGAGTATCATTATTATCAATATACCCGAAACCAACTTGTCTGATAGAAGGGGAAGCCGTAATTAACCACTCCCATTCCTTTATATATTTCGGTACGTCTTGTTCAATGTACTTCGGTCGTTCATTGAAAATATATTGAATGCCAATTCTGGGAGCAAAAACATTTACTCCGAGATTAGGCAATTTGACTGCTCCATTCGAAAAGTGCGTATAATTAATTCCAATATTCAGGTCTAAATTTCTTGATACTCTGATTGTTGAGTTGATTCCAAAATCAATAAATACTGTTAAGTTAGAACCTATTGGGTAATAATAACCATTTTCTAACAATTCATGTGTTTTCCAATTGAATGATAAACCAAAGCCTACTTCGTAGTTTATGCTCCAATTATCCCATCTTTTGAAAGGTGCATTTATATAAGAATAAATAGCAAACGGTTTTCCGAACTCTGTATCATTGAAAAACCGCACATGGAATAAACCAACTCCCCAAACCGGATATCCATATAGTTGTTGCCATAATTTTTTGCCATTAGTTCGTATTCCATACTGTACTGAAAAAGCCTGGAATAAGTTATATGGCTCATTGTTTGGATTTTCACCTTTCACAAACGCGTGAGTATGAATAACTTTACCAATCTGATAATTAAAGTGTATTGATTTGGGGTATTTACTTGAGTCAACAACAAGGGTGTCACTCGTAAAAGCCAATTTACTAATGACGAGAAGGCAAATAACAATGAAGATTCTTCTAAAGTATAATTTCACTAGCATTTGTAAAGTAGAATTCATGCAAAAATAAAAAAATGAAAACTATATGTTATGTTATTATTACTCTGGAGGAATGAATAATTCACTTAACAATTATTAACAGCTAAAAATCCCTGGTTTATCGTTTTGTTTTATTTTTGGCGCAGATTGCAACCATTTAATCCTTTTACATTATGAGATATATTATTCTTACTATCCTGGCACTTTCAACTTTATTCATAAATAAGGGTGCAGCTCAAACTCATGCAAACGAGATGGATCAGGTTGAAACAACTAAAAAGTTCTCAACACTGCTATACCTGATTAATAACTTTTATGTTGATACCCTTGATATGTCAGAGCTAACCGAAAAAGCAATAATCAACACATTAAAAGAGCTTGATCCGCACTCGGCGTATATTGCTAAAGATGACGTTGAAAAGGCAAACGAGCCATTAGAGGGAAGTTTTGAAGGTGTAGGAATAACATTTCAGCTTTTTAAGGATACCATTTTAGTTATTTCTCCAATTCCCGGTGGCCCGTCTGATAAAGTCGGTATCATGGCGGGAGATAAAATCATTACAGTTGACGGAGAAGATGCTTTCGGTGAAGATATAAATAATCAGTGGGTAATTGACCATCTGAGAGGAAAGAAAGGAACTGAGGTTGGAGTTGGTGTTTTCAGGAAGAATGTTGATGGACTAATTGACTTTACTATAGTCAGGGATAAAATCCCTATTAATAGTATGGATGCAGCATTCATGCTTGATAAAGAAACGGGGTATATTAAATTAAACCGATTTGCCCGAAACTCGTTGGATGAATTTAAAACTGCTGTTTCCGAACTCAAGGAACAAGGAATGCAAAATCTTGTTTTTGACTTACGTGGTAACTCAGGTGGCTACCTTGGTACTGCAATGTCCATTAGTGATGAGTTTTTAGAATCCGGTGAATTGATAGTTTATACAGAAGGAATAAATAGCCCGAGGCAAGATTTGAATTCAACAGCAGGTGGGAGTTTTGAAGAAGGAAAACTGATTGTTTTGATTAATGAGGGCTCGGCTTCTGCCAGTGAAATTGTTTCAGGTGCCGTACAGGATTGGGACAGGGGAATGATTATCGGAAGGCGTTCCTTTGGCAAAGGCCTGGTTCAACGCCCATTCAAATTACCCGATGGTTCTATGGTGAGATTAACTATGGCTCGTTATCACACACCATCAGGAAGATACATACAAAAACCGTATGATAATGGAACTGAAGAATATTATAAAGATTTTATAAATAGGATGGAAGCAGGTGAATTAATGCATTCCGACAGTATTCATTTTCCTGATTCGCTTAAATATGAAACAGCTGGCGGAAGAACTGTTTATGGCGGAGGTGGTATTATGCCTGATATTTTTATTCCTTTCGATTCAACACGGTATAATCAGGTGCTGACCTCATTGATCAGAAAAGGTGTAATTAATGGTTATGTAAATGAGTATCTCGATAAAAACAGGAAATCATTGTTGAGAGAGTATTCGACATTTGAACAATTCAATAAAGATTTTGTGATATCGGATAAAGAATTTAATGTCTTTATTGAGAAAGGCGAAAAAGAGGAAGCTTTGACAGAAGAGAATAAAAAAGACATCAATGAATTCTTTGTTAAGTTGCAACTAAAAGCTCTAATTGCCAGAAATCTTTATAAAACCGGTGCTTATTTTGAAGTTCTTGCCCCATACGATCATGAGATCAATAAGGCACTTGAAGTAATTAAAGAAGAAACTACTTATGGTAGTTTTGGGCTAAGCAAATAAATCATTAGGGTCGTAGAATGGTAAATTTTCCGTTTGCCTCCAGTTTAATAATTGTTGATGGCTTTATTGTTCTCACCCTGTCTCTAAACGCTTCTACAACGTAATCAACATTATTGATAATTTCATCGGAAACCTGATGAAATAATGTAGCAGATGGCTGACCTGAAATATTTGCCGATGTACTTACTAAAGGTTTATCCAATTCTTTCATTACAGCACCGCTAAATCTTCCTTTTACGATTCTAATTGCAATTGTGCCGTCTGCAGCGATTAAACTTTTAGCCAGGTTTTTAGCATTAGGATATACAATTGTTAAAGGGGATGCTGAATTATGGATTAAATCATAAGCAATTGGAGGGACATTATCTATATAGCGTTCAATTTTTTCAGCAGACTCAAGTAGTATAATCATACTTTTTGTTTCATTCCTGCCTTTAATCCGATAAATCCGTTGAACAGCTTTGCTATTTGTCGCATCACAACCAATTCCCCATATCGTATCAGTAGGATAGAGAATTACTTTTCCCTTCTTTAAAAGCTCAACCGATTTTTTTATTTCATTTTCCAGGTTCATATATTTTCCAATAATTGTTCATTTTCTATTGTTAATGCACATTCAAAATGATCTTTCGGGCATTTATTCAATCCATGATTACCACATGGTTTGCAATCCAGTGCTTTTTTAGTTTGCACTACGAATGATCTTTCAGATAGAGGTCCAAAGCCGAATTCGGGTACAGTTGAACAATAAATAGCAGTTACAGGGGCATTAACCGATGAAGCAAGATGTAAGGGGGCTGAATCATTTACATAGTTCATAAGGGCATCTTTCATAAGTACAGCCGACTCCAGGAATGACAATTTTCCAGCCATGTTCAGACATTTATTACTAGTGGTTCTATCAATTATCTGATCGCACAATTTTTTATCCTCCTGCGATCCCAGTAAATAAACATTCAACTTATCATCAACTGAAGAAATGAACTCAATCCATTTTTCTTCAGGATATTTTTTTGTAAACCATAGTGATCCAGGAGAAACCGTGATGTAAGAATTGGTTTTATATTGCGACATCTTGGCATAATCATGTTTAGAAGGATAAAGCTTAACAGGAAATCTTTCTGAATTAGTTAACTTCTCAATCAATTTTAGATTCCTGTCTGTTTCATGAATTGAGTTATTTTTGGAGCTTAGTATGTGTTTAACTTTTGTATCAAAAAGAAAGGAAAAAGGATTCTTGTTGAATCCTATTTTTGTAGTAGCACCTGATAAAACCGTTATTAGACCAGAAGATGCAAACCGTTGAAGGTTTATTAATACATCATATTTCTTTTTTCTGATGAATTCAATTATCTCTTTCAGGTTACTGTATTTCTTTTCATTTTTATCCCACGCGATCAAGCTGCTTATGTATGGATGATTTCTAAGTAGAGGTTGGTATCCATCCTTTAGCAGAAAGTCAATCTTTGATTCAGGATAAAACTTATGAAGTTTTTCAATGAGAGGTGTAGCTAGAATAACATCACCCAGGGATGCGGTTTGTATAATAAGTATCTTCTTCAGGATTTTATTTTTCACAAAGTTAAAGAAATATGAGCCTTTAGCATACCCGAATTTCTATTTTTCCAATTTCTAAGATGATTATTCTTTATCAGCAATTTATTTTTCTTAAACTGTGCATCTTTAAAGGAAACTTTATGTCCTATTTAAAATAATTTTTTATTAGGTTCTTCGATTCATCATAGTAGTTATTTATTATTTTTACAAGATACTTAAATATATTTCAAACATGGTAAATGTAGAAGCCTCGTATATGGGTTTTAAGTTAAAAAATCCTGTTATAGTTGGAAGTTCAGGTTTGACAAACTCAGTAGAAAATATTATTGAAATTGCTAAACATGGCGCTGGAGCTGTTGTGCTAAAATCATTATTTGAAGAGCAGATAAAACATGCGGCAAGCAGTACGATCATGCAAGACGAAATTGGCAACGCGTATCCTGAAGCTGAGGACTATATTCGTAATTATACAAGAGAAAATGATGTTGCAAATTATCTGAATTTGATCGAAGAAAGTAAAAAAGCAGTAGATATACCGATAATTGCTTCTATTAATTGTATTTCTAGTGCAGAATGGATAACTTTTGCTAAACAGATTGAGGGTGCGGGTGCCGATGGACTTGAATTAAACGTGTTTGTATTGCCATCTGATCCGAATCGTGAAGGAAAGGATAATGAAGCCGTGTATTTTGATATAGTCAGAAAAATACTTGATGCAGTTAATATTCCTGTAGCTATAAAAATAAGTTACTATTTCTCTTCTCTGGCAAATACCGTTACTAAGTTATCATGGACAGGTGTAAAAGGGATCGTTCTTTTCAACAGGTTTTTTAGCCCTGATATTGACATCGAAAATTTAGAAATTAAAACCACTAATGTATTTAGCTCTCCTTCCGATATTGCCATCTCACTTAGATGGATTGCGATGATGTCTGCTCACGTAAATTGTGATTTAGCTGCTTCAACCGGAGTTCATAATGGTGAAGGATTGATTAAAGAACTACTGGCAGGGGCTAAAGCTGTTCAAATAGCTTCTGTACTTTACAAAAAAGGATTTAAGGAAATTGCGAGTATGCTTGAAACCCTTGAAAATTGGATGGAAAGAAAAAATTACACAAATCTTGATGAATTTATTGGAAAAATGAGTGTTGCAGAAGCTGAAAATCCTGCCTCATACGAGCGGGTTCAGTTTATGAAACATTTCTCAGGGATCGAGTAATATTATTCGTTCGATATACAACTTTGCTATTTATTTCATACTTTAGTTCGATACTTTAAAAGTATTTGCCGTGCCCTATAGATTGATAAAAATATCTTTCCTGATTTTATTTATTTTCTGCAATACTCATTTGAGTGCACAGATTATGAATCATTACTGGAGTACCAATTTCAACTCCATTTCATCATTACTTGGAGGAGCTGTTGTTGCAGGCATGGGCGATAACACTTCTATTTATTATAATCCGGCGACTATATCGCAAATGGAAAGCGTAAACCAATTTTCATTTACCACCAGTTTATTCACATGGAACACATACTCCTTTAAAAATATGTTGGGCGAAGGAATCGACTTAAAGTCAGACAATTTTATTGCTCAACCACCTTTTATATCGTACTCCTATAAACCTGAAAACAGTAATCTCAGTCTGTCTGCTGTTGTACTTACACGAATAAAGGAGGACTTTGAAGTAGTGTGGAATAACTCAACTTACTACGATGTACTTACTAATTTACCGGGTGATGAAAAATACAATACCTCTTTCAGATACCGTAATTATTATGTCGATACGTGGGTAGGTGCCGCATTGGCACATCAGGTAACTCCCCGATTAAGTTATGGAATCAGTCTGTTTGCATCCGGAGCCTCATTTAGATATTTTTTTGAGTACTCAACATCTGCATACTCCGTTAATGATACTCTTGATCCTTATATATATCCTCAGGTTCAAAGAATTGCTGAAGGAAATTATTCCGAATCCGTCAGGTTTACAGATTATCGGATAATACTCAAGTTTGGACTTGCTTATCAAATAAATACATGGAAATTTGGACTAAATATAACTACTCCGTCATTACATCTCTTTTCATCTGGTGAAAAAGCATTGCGAACACGATTGGTGTCTAACATTTCGATAACCAATGAATTATTTGTACCTGATTTTCAGATTTTTTCCGGGCAAGAAAAAGGTCAATTGAGTACCAAATTTAAATTACCTTTTGCTATTTCATTCGGCCTTATAAAAGACATAGGAAATAATAACAGTCGATTATATTTTACAACAGAATTCTATGGCAGAATAAAAGAATACAAATTGGTTGATGCACAGATAAATGACGATATTGCCCCGGGTTTTATTTATGAACGGCTTGAGAATAAAGATTGGCTGTCATTTGCCATGGCAACAAGAAGCTTTATGAATATTGTTATTGGCTACAGTTGGAAGCTCAAAAGGGAAATGGAATTTTATAATTCAATACGTTCCGATTTATCAAGCATTAAAAATGCTGAGTTCGATTCATACAACAATTATAACAAACTCAAAACTTCAAATTATAACATTTATCATTATTCGGCCGGGTTAAAATTCAATATTAAGAGAAACAGTTTTATTGCAGGAGGTCAAGTATCATTTGGTTATAATAATAGTGTAAAGCAGGTGGCAAATTTCAGTGACCCTATCGAATTAAATACGGAAGATAACTTAGTACTTCAAGGACGAATAGCTGATGATATGACCGTTATGTATTGGGGATTCAATATATACATTGGCGCAACCCTAAATTTTATTAAAAACGACAATTAACTTTTCGGTACAATTTTTGTCTATTTTCGCACCTTCAATTCATAACGATTATAAACAAAAAAGATTAACATGAAGAGATTATTTTTTAATTTATCCATTGCACTCTTGGCAATTGCAGGTGGTGTTATTTTACATGGATGCTATCCGAACGACGCGATTTCGGTTAGTGAAACAGACATTGTATTAACAGGCTACTATGATTCGGTTGATTTTAAGACATTGTCAACCTATTATTTACCCGACACCGTATTTCCGGTGAGGGACGATACAACCGACAAATCTCCTGTACCAAATTCAGACCTTATTATTAGTGAGATCGCTAAAAATATGGAAGCTTATGGATATACCAGGGTTTATTACAGTGACACAGTTACTAAAGAACCAGATCTAATGATGGCTGTTGCAGCCATTACAGTTACCACAGTATCTGTAGGCTGGTGGTATCCATACTATCCTGGTTGGGGTTGGGGCTGGGGCTGGTATAAAAAAGCTCCCCGGGAAACTAAGTACTGGTACGGTGGTTACCCCGGTTATTATCCCCCGGGCTGGGGTTGGGGCGGTGTCCCTTATTACAGTACTTATACAACAGGTACATTACTAATGGAGATGACCAATCCGGTTGATTATAGGGTTATTGATAATGATACCGTTGTTCCCTTGTACTGGGCCGGTGGTCTAAATGGTGTACTAAGTAGTGGTTCAAACACATCACGTATAACAGGCGATATTGACCAGGCGTTTACACAATCGCCTTATTTAAAGACTAATTAGTAACAACAAATCTAAATAGTAGAAAAAAATGAAAAAAAATAAGATATTATTAACAGTTATTTTTATTGTTACGATTTCAATTTCGTCATTCGCACAAGGTGGCGGAATATGGAACTTTACCTGGAATATGGGTTTTCCGGTTGGTGAAAGCAGTGATTTTATTACACAATCTTCATTTAGAGGATTTGAAATTGATGGCCGTGGTTTTGTAACCGATAATTTAACTGTTGGGGGAACTGCTGCCTGGCAGGTTTTTTATGAAAACTTTGGATGGGTTACCGAAGACATAAATGAAACTACAACTATAAATGGTTATAAAAGAAGATATATGAATGTCGTACCTTTAATGGTTAATGCGCATTATTATTTTTATCCGGGTATGTTGATGCCTTATGTTGGAATTGGCCTTGGTACTTATTACATTGAAACCCGGGATTTTCTTGGAATATATTATGTAAGAGAAGATGCTTGGCATTTCGGATTGGCTCCTGAGGTAGGACTTACAGTTCCTTTTGGAAGCAGCAATGCTGCTTTTACGGTAAATGTAAAATACAATTGGGCTGCTAAAACAAAGGACACAAAAGCTCAGTCATGGATAGGTGTTGGAGTTGGATTCTCCTATGTATTTTAAACGATTAACAATCTGTTAACAAAAATATAGTTCCGAAGATGCTAAATAAATTGGATAGCATCTTCGGATTTTTTATTTTTACGAATTATAAAAAAAAGAATAATTAAGATTAAAAAAAACATTATTATGATCAAAAATCTACTAGTCTCATTTTTACTTATTTCAATTTCATTTGGAATAGAATTAAATGCACAAACTCAATTTGATAATGCCAGCTTTGAGGATTGGGAAGAAATCGGTTTCGGACCTGTATTTATCGAACCTGTTAATTGGAGCTCAATTAAATCAACTGATAATTCAACTATTAACGGTCAAGCTCCTCATGTTTGGGATCGTAGTGAAATTGGCAATGCACATTCCGGTGATTATTCTGTTTATCTGCATACTGTAACTGTTTTTGGAATTGTGGCAACCGGCACTGTTTCAAATGGGCGGTATCACGCAGAATTCAATATAAATAACGGATATATTTATACCGACACCATTGATAGTAAATGGCATACAAAAATTTCAGCCAAACCTGACAGCCTGGTTGGTTGGTATAAAGCCAATCCTTCATCTGGAGATTTCCCAACTGTAAAAGTCGTGTTACATACCGGTTATGCGCAAGCATCTGCACATAGTGACACCTCATCATATGTCGCTTCTGCAGTAATAAGTTTAGCAGAAGAGCAAGTTACTGAATGGAGAAGATTTTCGTTCCCTATTAATTATTATAAAGATGATATGCCTGAATTTGCATTAGTTTTCCTAACCTCTAGCAATGGTATTTCAGCTGTCGACTTAAGTGAGGCATGGTTTGATGATATTGAGTTCATATATAACAATGGTACAAGTATTATAGAAAAGGATTCGGATAAACTGGAAGTCAATATACATAACAATCAGTTATCAGTATTTTTAAGAACTAATAAAAAAGAAAATTATACTTTATCCATACACGACATAAATGGAAAAATATTATTGAATGATTCTGGGATATCCGGGCAAAAAAATCAGTATAAACTCAGCTTGAACTCCGGTGTATATATTGTCAGCGTTAATTACAGTGGAAAAGTCTTAACAAAAAAAATAATTTTGTAATACTGGTTTTCTTAAGGAATCCTTCAGTTAAAGCCTGATATGCGTAATTACAAGTATTATATATTCTTTCTTTTAATATTACCTTGTCTGGAGTTGGCAGCACAAAATAATGGTATATTAACCGGTAGAGTTATTGATAAAGAAAACGGTGAACCATTAGTTGGTGCTAATATTTATACTAAAGATAATATAAAAGTGGGTGCTGTATCTGACTTCAATGGGCATTATTCCATTTCACTTTTACCGGGAGATTATAAGTTTACAATTTCTTTTACAGGCATGAAAACGCTGAATTTTACTGTAAATATCATAAGTAATCAAACTACTACTCTTAATATTGAAATGGAACCTTTCAGCACTCAATTTGACGAAATAGTAGTACGAGCAGGTAGATTTGACAGAAAACTGGAAGAACAGACAGCATCGATCGAAGTAATAAAACCCAGATTGATTGATGCAAGGAATACAAGGTCAGTTGAAACAATATTAGACCTTACGCCCGGTGTTACCATTTTAGATGAAGAGCCACAAATAAGAGGTGGTAGTGGATTTACCTTTGGTGTGGGTTCTAAGGTTGGTGTTTTTATTGACGGTATGCCCATAATTACAGGCGATGCCGGCAAGCCGGATTGGTCACTTATCCCCATTGAAAATATAAAACAAATCGAAGTAACAAAAGGAGCATCTTCTGTTTTGTCAGGTGCCTCAGCTTTAAGTGGAGCTATATACATACGGACAAATTACCCGGGAATCAAACCAAAAACAAAGGTTCAGCTTTATAGCGGTTTTTATAGTCCGCCAAAAACTCCAGCAACTAAATGGTGGAGCGGAATTAATTATCTAGGTGGAGCTAGTTTTATGCACAGCAGGCGACTTGGTGATGGGCACACTGATTTTGTAATTGCAGGAGTTGCAATGGTTGACAGGAGTTATTTAGGTTCACCTGAGCGGGGATCATTTGTAAATGACACTTCCAATATCTCAGATGATGACATGAAAAATAGAAGAGCCAGGCTGAACTTCAATATTAGGCGACGATCAAAAAAATTTAAAGGATTGGATTTTGGTCTCAATGGAAATATAATGTTGAAAAAGAGCAGCACTGTATTTGCCTGGCAAGATGATACAGCATCCTTTTACCGAGGATATCCCGGAGCTGTGATGCTATCCGATAATGTCACCATGTATTTTGATCCTTTTGTTAATTATTATACCAGCTTAGGTGTAAAACATCAATTTAGTAACAGAATACTTTTTAGTGATACAAAAGCAAATAATAACCAGAGCAATAGTGCATTAATGATATTTAATCAATATCAGTTCAGTAAACAATTTAAAAACCTTAAAGACCTTGATTTTATTGTAGGTTTAGCAAGTCAGTATACGAATTCATATAGCAATATGTATTCATCTTCCGGCTCCCCGGATAATTATATTTGGAATGCATCCTTATTTCTGGAGCTGGAAAAGAAGTTTGGCAATGCGCTGATTTTATCACTTGGCATGAGGATAGAACATTTCAGGTTAAATGATTCCATACGTGACACCAAACCCATTTTCAGGATTGGTTCTTCATTTAAATTAGGGCAGGAAACTTATTTACGAGCATCGATTGGACAAGGCTATCGTTTTCCAACAATAACTGAACGATATATAAGAACATCTGTTGGAAGTTTTGCGGTGTTTGATAATCCTGATCTCATTCCTGAAACAAGTTGGAATGCTGAAATAGGCATTAAGCAAGGATTCAAGTTCAGTAAGTTTTATGGCTATTTTGATGCTGCAATTTTTTACCAGGAGTATGACAATACGATAGAATATTTATTTGGTTTTTGGGATTTTGATTTTGCATTAGCAGGATTTAAATTTGTAAATACGGGAAGATCAAAAGTTACAGGAATAGATATTTCACTGAATGGACAAGCTAAATTTGGTAAACATTTTGAATTATACACCATGTTTGGTTACACTTATGTCGAACCTATTTCATTAGACCCCAATTTGGTTTTTGCGGTTGATGACAGGGGACTCGAATATAGTTATAACTCAACAAGTGTTGACCCATCGAAAAAGATTCTGAAGTACCGCTTCTTGCATACTGTTAAATTTGACATTGAATTTATCTACAAATCACTAGCATTGGGAACCAGTATTAAGTACTTTAGTAAAATTGAAAATCTTGATCAGGCGATATTTGATTTCGAAGATGCTACTATAGCATCAGGTACTATGCAGCCAATTTTGTATCGAAATTACTTTTATAATCATAATAATGGTAATATAATATTTGATATGCGAGTGAGTTATAACTTCAGGGAGTATCATAAAATTGCTTTGATTGCTGACAACATATTCAACAGATGGTATTCATTACGCCCCTTAAAAGCTGAACCTATGAGAAGCGTAACCTTACAATATACTTTAAACCTATAATATTTCAAGCATGAAAAAAATTACCTTACTTCTGACTTTTGGATTTATAATTTGTTTGATTCAACCCTCCTTTGGGCAAAAAGGTTATGAATTTCCTGATTCGGTGGATTATAAAAAAAATGTGATTAAATGGAACCTGACTCCATTTTTTCTTTTTAGTAAAAAGAATATCAATATTGGTTATGAAAGGGTTGTTTCACCTTATAGATCGTTTACAATAAACGCCGGATATTTTGAGTTACCACAGTTTACTAAAAAACTATTTGATAGTCTTGAAATAAAGAATTCAACAGAAAGATCCGGATTTGCAATATCAGGTGATTATCGTTTTTATTTTAAAAAGCGTAACAGAAGAATGGCACCTGACGGTTTATACTGGGGTGTTTATGGCTCTTATTATCATACCAAGTTTAAGAACGATATTGTTATATTAAATAATCCTTCCATTCAGGGTGACCTATTATTTGGCGCAAAATTGAACATTTTTAATGCCGGAGTAGAATTGGGGTACCAGTTTATTATAAAAGAGAGATTGTCAATAGATCTGATATTTATGGGACCCTCTTTGTCAATGTACCAAAAACAACTTACTCTTGGCGGAGCTGTTGATGTAGATGAAGATGATGAATATATTCAAGCAGTTTATGACGTCCTAAAAAATATTATTCCGGGGTTTGATAATTTGGTTAAGGATGGTGAAGTTACATCCTCAGGTTCAAATCTCAGTTTGGGTTTTGGTTTACGATATATGGTTCAGATAGGATACCGTTTTTAAATAAATGCATATCAGCTTTTAAGTAAGTGATTATTATGTTCTTTTACTTCGTACTTCGGCCTTCGGACTCTATATTTTAAAAACTATCAATTTTTTTAATCTTTGTAAACTCTATGAATACTCATACATTACATATTGCACTTCCTGTACTTGGTGAGTTCGTAAATCTTCCTGATTTCTTCAAATGTATTAAGAGCCAAAGCTTTAAGAACTATAAGATATATGTCTGCATCAATCAATATGATTCATGGTGGTCAGACCCTGATAAGAAACATTTTTGCAAGGATAATTCTCAAAGCCTGGATTTTCTTAAATCACAAAATAGTGAGAACCTTGTAATTATTGATAGAAGTACCAAGGGTTATGGATGGGCAACTAAAAAAGGAGGCGTTGGCTGGGCAAGAAAAATACTAATGGATAAAATCTCTACAGAAAATAAAAACGATATAATCGTTAGCATGGATGCTGATACGTTTTATCCGGAAAATTACCTTCAATCAATAAGTCGATATTTTAGTGAACATCCCAAGCACCTGGGTATATCAATACCGTATTTCCATAAACTAAAAGGTGACGATACCGATAAACACATCTTGAGATATGAAATCTATATGCGCTATTATGCTGTAAATATGCTTAGAATACAAAATCCATATAATTTTACGGCACTTGGTTCGGCACTGGCCTTGCCAATATGGGCGTACAATAAAATAGGAGGGATGACGCCGGTAAAAAGCGGCGAAGACTTTTACCTTCTTCAAAAACTTGTCAAGAATGGAAAAATAGGTCAATGGCTAGAAACGACAGCGTATCCATCTTCCAGGTTTTCAGATCGCGTATTATTTGGAACAGGGCCAGCTGTAATAAAAGGCGCACATGGAGATTGGAGTTCATATCCTTTATATTTATCCGAATCATTTGACCTTGTTGAACAGGCTTATAGCCTATTTCCCGAATTATATAAAAAAGATATTGAAACACCCATGACTACTTTTTTACAAGATCAGTTTAAGGTGAATGAGTTATGGGTGCCTTTAAGGAAGAATTACAAAGACCAGGTAAATTTTATAAACGCTTGTGTTAACAAGGTTGACGGTCTTAGAATACTACAGTTTCTGAGGTTTCAGAATAGCAAACTAGATAGAATTAACAACGAACGAATTTTAAAAGATTATTTAACTGACTACTTTGCTGATGAAATGGACAGTTCGCTTTACAATATTTTAGAAAGACTTAATTTTAATTCTTCAAGCGTGAATGAACTAGACAACTTAAGAAATTTTCTTTATTCAGAGGAAATGAAATTGCGAAAAAAAACAGAAGATTCATAGCTTAATACTATATTTGATTTTTGAAATAAAGTAGAATTTGAAATTCTTCGCCCGAAGGGATACCTTTGGTAAAACTTTAGTCACTTTTTTTTAATGAATAATTTAATTACAATATTAGGGGTAACTGCAACCGGTAAAACCAAACTTGCTGTTGAATTAGCCAGCATGATCAATGGTGAAATAATAAGCGGTGATTCGAGACAGGTTTATAAGGACATGAATATGGGTACGGGAAAAGATATTGAAGAGTACTCATTCAATGGAATTTCAATTCCGTATCATCTCATTGATATTGTTAATCCTGGTTATGAATATAATGTATATGAGTTTTATCGCGATTTCCATAATGCATACGACGACATCGTTTCAAGGGAAAAAATGCCCATCATGTGCGGCGGAAGCGGCCTGTACTTGGATGCAATCATAAGTGAATATAAATTTAATAAAGTTCCAATAAATGAATTCCTGAGAAAAAACCTGGGAGAGTTTAGCGATGAAGAATTATCTAAAAAGCTTGAATCGTTTGGACCATTACATAACGTTAGTGATACGTCTGACAGACACCGAATGATCAGGGCAATTGAAATTGCCGAATTTGAAAGGAAAAACACTCAAATTGAGGAGAAACGGAAACCTATAAATTCTATAAATTTTGGTATTAGGTTTGATCGTGACACTATCCGCAGAAGAATCACAGACAGGTTAAATGATCGTTTGGAAAATGGAATGATTGAAGAGGTTAAAAATTTACTTGAAAGCGGTTTAACTCCAGACCAGTTAATTTTTTACGGACTGGAATATAAATACCTGACAATGTATATTACAGGCCAGATGGAATATGATGAAATGTACTCCCGTTTAAATACAGCCATTCATCAATATGCTAAAAAACAAATGACCTGGTATAGAAAGATGGAAAGGAAAGGGGTTAAAATTCATTGGATAGACGGAAAGATAAACCTTGACAATAAAATAACCGTTGTTTTGGGAATGCTGAGAAAATATCAGGGTTAAACCTTCTTAATTAGTCATTTGATTTATTTTTAAGCAAAGGAACAAAGCGAAACGCACCAAAATGTTCTTCACTAAATGAACCATCTTTATTTTTTGTAATTCTGATCATGGTTTGGACATCGCTATCACCAAGAGGAACCACAATAAACCCATTCGGTTTTAATTGTTCCAAAAGCATCTCAGGTATTTCAGGAGCTGCAGCAGTAATTAAAATGCCATCATAGGGTGCGAATGCCGGAATACCTTTATAACCGTCTCCGTAAAAAACTTTTATTTGTCGATAACCAATCTTAGGTAAAAAATCTTTTGTTTTCTGATACAATTTTTTCTGGCGTTCAATAGTATACACCTTTGCGCCTAGTTCGGCAAGAACACATGCCTGGTAACCAGAACCGGTACCAATTTCAAGAATTTTTTGCCCTTTTTTAATTTGCAACAGTTCCGTTTGAAAGGCAACTGTATAGGGTTGTGAGATAGTCTGACCTGATCCAATTGGAAATGGCTTGTCTTCATAAGCATATTCAAGAAAAGATGAATCAAGAAAAAGGTGTCTTGGGATGCTATCAATGGCTTCTAAAATCCGAACATCTTTAATGCCCTTGCTTTTAATTTCATTCACCAGCCTTTTTCGCATTCCTTTATGACGATAATTATCTACCATTTTCTATAAATCGTGTTCAAATATTCTTTCTCGAAAATTTATAATATGTGCGAAAATAGTAATAATGACAGCAAGAAAAAAATTACCTTTGCCCAAAATTTTTATCATGTTAAAAATAGGTTTGCTAGGAGCAGGTCATTTGGGTAAAATCCATTTGAAATGTATTAAATTAGTTGACGAATTTGAGCTAATTGGCTTTTATGACCCCGATCCTGAAAAAGTTAAAGATGTTATAAGTGAACATGGCATTAAAAGTTTCGATAGCATTACAGAATTAATTGATGCTTGTGATGTTGTTGATATAGTTACCCCAACGGTTTCACACTTTGACTGTGCTTCTGAAGCAATTAAAAAATCGAAACATGTATTCATCGAAAAACCGATTGCAACAACACCTGAACAAGCACTACAATTAATTGAACTGGCATCAGAGGCTGATGTAAAAGTTCAGGTTGGACATGTAGAAAGATTTAATCCGGCATTTACAGCAATTCGTGATCAAATCAACAAACCAATGTTCATCGAAACACACCGGTTAGCACAATTTAATCCAAGAGGAACCGACGTGCCTGTGGTTCTGGATTTAATGATACATGATATTGATATTATCCTGAGTGTAGTAAAATCGAAAATTCGCAAAATTAATGCAAGTGGAGTTAATGTAGTTAGCGACACACCAGACATTGCAAATGTAAGATTAGAATTCGACAATGGAGCTGTTGCAAATTTGACAGCCAGTAGGATTTCTCTTAAAAATATGCGTAAATCAAGATTCTTTCAACGGGATGCATACATAACAGTTGATTTCCTTGAAAAAGTTGCAGAAATAGTTAAAATGGAAGAGATAGATCAAGTTCCTGACGATCCGTTTGCTATGATTCTGGATTTAGGAAAAAATAAAAAGAAGCGTAGAATAATATTTGAAAAACCTGAAATAAGTGAAATAAACGCCATTGAAGAGGAGTTGCGCAGTTTCAGTAAATCTATAATTCATAATATTTCACCATTAGTTACAATAGATGACGGATACCAGGCATTATTAGTCGCTCAAATGGTTATGGACAGGATAAATTCGATGTCGGACAACTTTTAACAAGATATTAACAATCTGGCAATAACAGTAATAATCTTTCGTTAACCACATAATAAATAAAGGGATTGCTTCTGAAAATTAATCTATATCATTCGTTTAACTTATTTATTCTGCTTGCTGTTGGAATAGTGTTCACAGGTTGCTATAAATTCGAGGGTGACCAAACAGTTCCTTCCTATATTAAGATCGACACTATTTTACTTGAAACATATTATCCTGAGCAGGGATCCAATTCAAATGCGATTAAAGATGTTTGGATCTATGAAAATGATGAACTGATTGGTGCATTTGAATTACCGGCACTTTTACCCGTTTTAGCTTTGGGAAATCAAAAACTTGAAATTCGACCCGGGATAAAGGTTAATGGAATTTCGAGCACCAGAGCTCCATATCCGTTTTATCAACCAATTATATATGAAGATTTTGAATTTATTCCTGATAGTGTACTAATTATTCCAAACCCGACTACAAGTTATTATTCGAATGTAAACTTTGGCTGGATTGAAGATTTTGAGCGTCCGGGATTAACTTTAACCGAATCATCATCAAGTGATACCGTTATTGTCAGAACTCAACCAGCAAATAACCCTGACGCTTTTTTAACAGAGAATTCAAAATATTCAGGCCTTATTAGTTTAAACACAAATGCACGAGTTTATTCAGCCACTTCATCTAACAGCTTTCCTATTCCAAACCAGGGTTCTCCTACTTTACTGGAAATTAATTACAAAACAGATAATTACATAAATGTAGGTATTATTATTCAGGAAAATAACACTTTTATAAAGATACCATTGGTGATAATTAACCATTCTGACAAATGGAATAAAATTTATATTAACCTGGGTCCGAATTTATCACTACACCCGCAGGCAATTGACTTTAAAGTATTCTTTGAATCAATTCTTGAGAACGACGCTAATAATGCATCTATTTACCTGGATAATATTAAACTAATAAACAGACCAAACTAGTTATGAATAGAAAACTACAGGTATTTAAATATGTATTTTTGGATTGGCTTGCTGCTCTTATTGCCTGGAGTTTATTCTATATTTTCCGGAAATACACTGAAAACCCTGATGTTTTCACACACTTTGATACTATTATTGATGACCGCATGTTCTGGCTTGGGATATTAATAGTACCTGTTTTTTGGTTGTTTTTATACACGATGATGGGTTCATACCGAAGGGTTTTCAGAAAATCCCGATTACGGGAACTTTGGCAGACTTTTGTTATAAGTTTAATTGGAGTTACCATTATTTTCTTTGTTCTGATACTTGATGACATAATTCTCACCTATAAATCCTATTATCAATCCTTTATTGCACTTTTTTTCTTGCATTTCTTTTTTACTTTTAGTTTAAGGCTTATATTAACAACTATTACCGTCCATCGAATTCATAGTGGCAAAATAGGCTTCAATACTCTGATTATTGGAAGTAACGGCAACGCAAAGAAAGTTTATCACGATATTATTAACCAGGAGATCTCATCCGGGAATAAATTTGTTGGCTTTGTAAATGTCAGAGACAGAAATGATTTCATTATTTCACAGTATTTAGATCATTTAGGTGCTTATAAAGATTTAAATAAAGTAATACAAGATTATAAGGTTGAAGAAGTAATAATTGCAATAGAACGTGTAGAAATTGACACTATTGAAAGAATAATTACTGAACTGGAAACAACAAACGTAATTATTAAGGTAATACCGCTGATGCAGGACATCATTTTTGGATCGGTAAAAGTATCTGGAATATTTCATACACCGTTAATTGAAATATCACCTGATTTAATGCCTGCGTGGCAACAATCGCTTAAGAGGTTATTTGATATAGTTGCTTCAGTACTGGCAATGATAATTCTAATTCCTGCATATATTTTTACAGCAATTGGAGTTAAGATGTCTTCTCCCGGGTCCATCTTCTTTTCGCAGGAAAGGGTTGGGAAAGGGGGTAAGATATTTATGATGCATAAATTCCGCTCGATGTATACTGATGCTGAAAAAGAAGGACCTCAGCTTTCATCAGAAAACGATTCAAGGATTACTCCTTTTGGTTTGTTTATTCGTAAGGTCAGGTTAGATGAAATCCCTCAATTTTACACTGTATTGAAAGGGGATATGTCATTAGTAGGCCCGAGGCCTGAACGCCAATATTATATTAACCAGATTGTAAAACGCGCGCCGCATTATCGCTTATTATTAAAAATAAAACCAGGAATTACATCATGGGGACAAGTAAAGTTTGGTTATGCTTCAAATGTTGATGAAATGATTGAACGATTGAAATATGACTTGCTTTATATTGAAAACATGTCTCTGGCAATGGATTTTAAAATTTTAATCTACACTGTCCTTATTGTTATGCAAGGCCGCGGAAAATAAACCTATAATTGGCCTCTTTCAATCATTCTCACAATAATCTCGATATGCCGGTCTTCACCTTCCGGGTCATATTTAACTTTTAGATTATAACCCCATAAACGGGCAAACGCCTGGTACCAGAAAGCTGTAAATTTACCTCTCAGGTCCTGTACGAGGCCATATGAAGTTTCTCCTGTTTCCCGGTCAATTAATTTTATCAGTATTTTACCTTGCGAGAAGTTTAATTCCCGTAAATCCCCACCATACTCTTCATTGATTTCTTTTTCCGCTTGTTTCATTATTCTCTTTCTTTCCTTATCATTCGCTGCATTTAAAAGCATGTCTTCGTATTCCCTTAGCTTTATTCCAGCCAATTTTGCATAAGGATACACAAGCTTTACATTCTTAACAAGTTTTGTAAGTCGTTTTTGATCTTTACGTCTTTTGGGAATTTTTAATGAATATACCTCCACCTCCTTTAATCTGACAAAAGGAAGCGTATCACCATCTATTATTTGTACAGGCAGAACTGTATATTTGACTTCCTGACCAATTGAAATACAGATCCCTGCAAATAAAAAAAAGAATATGGATACAGCATTTTTCATCTTGGAGGCATTTATCCAAAGACCATGCCTAACAACACAAACTATATTGCGGCTTTTAATTTTGAAAGGCTTGCTTTTCCGAACTTTTCCTGCGCGTATGCTGAAGTAACACGAAGTTTCTTTACTCTTCTCTTCGAGGGAAGTTCAAACATTGCATCAATCAGAATAGCTTCTATTATGGATCTTAATCCTCTGGCACCCAATTTAAAATCGATTGATTGATCAACTATATAATCCAGTGCATCATCGTCAAAACTTAACTGAACATCGTCCATCTCAAACAGCTTTATGAATTGCTTAGTTATGGCATTTTTAGGCTCAACCAGTATCCTTTTCAGTGTTTCCTTTTCTAAGGGATTAAGGAAAGTCAAAACTGGTAGCCGTCCAACTATTTCAGGAATAAGACCATATTTTTTAAGATCACCAGGTGCAATGTATTGTAACATATGCTCCTCATCTACATTCTCATTTTTTACACCTGAAAATGAATAACCAACAACATTAGTGCGTAGCCTTGAAGCAATTATTTTTTCAATTCCCTGAAATGCACCACCGGAAATAAATAAGATGTTTTTTGTATTCACCAAAATCATTTTCTGTTCGGGGTGTTTACGCCCTCCCTGTGGTGGTACATTTATCTCAGTTCCTTCAAGCAGCTTTAAAAGGGCCTGTTGAACTCCTTCTCCTGATACATCTCTTGTTATTGATGGATTGTCACTTTTTCTCGCTATTTTATCAATCTCATCAATAAATATTATTCCCTTTTCAGCAGCAGCTACATTATAATCAGCAGCCTGTAATAGTCGGGTTAAAATACTTTCGACATCTTCGCCAACATATCCTGCCTCAGTTAATACAGTAGCATCAGCAATAGCAAAAGGAACATGAAGCATGCGTGCAATGGTCCTGGCTAATAAAGTTTTACCGGTTCCGGTTTCACCTACCAGTACAATATTTGACTTCTCAATTTCTACTTCGTTTACATCTTCTATCTGAGCTATTCTTTTGTAATGGTTATATACTGCAACAGAAAGGACCTTTTTTGATTCTTCCTGTCCAATCACATATTTATCAAGAAATGCTTTTATTTCGGCGGGTTTTGATACCGACGTTTTTACATCTGGAGCCTCGAAATTTCCCTTAGACTCTTCTTCCATAATAACTTTTGCCTGATCAATGCAAAAATTACAGATGTGAGCATCAATTCCTGAAACCAAAATGGTAGTATCTGGTTTTTCTCTTCCGCAAAAAGAACAACGTTCTTTAGTTTTTTTTGTCATCTGAGTAGAGTAAGTATTTACTTAAAAATAAATTAAACAAATTATTTACTGTTAGCAACAAGTACTTCATCAATCATACCATATTCTTTAGCTTCCGCAGACGTCATCCAGTAATCACGATCACTGTCTTTCCATATCTTTTTATAGGTATGTTTTGAGTGATGAGCAATTATTTCATATAATTCCTTTTTTAATTTTTGAATCTCACGTGCGGTAATTTCAATATCGGAAGCTTGGCCCTGTGCACCACCCATGGGTTGATGAATAAGTATCCTGGAATGTTTTAAAGCAGTACGTTTGCCTTTTTTTCCGGCACAGAGTATAATCGCACCCATTGAAGCTGCCATGCCGGTACATATGGTTGCAACATCTGGTTTTATATACTGCATAGTGTCATATATTCCTAAACCTGCATAAACAGAACCTCCAGGTGTATTTAAATAAATCTGGATGTCTCTGCTTGGATCGTTTGATTCTAAAAACAGCAGTTGTGCCTGTATAATATTAGCTACGTCATCATCAATTGGAACCCCGAGAAAAATGATTCTGTCCATCATTAATCTTGAGAAAACATCCATTTGAGCAATATTCAATTTTCTTTCTTCAATAATAGTGGGCGAAATGTAATTTCCGTAGGCTGAGTTATATCTTTCAAGAGAGATACTGCTAATCCTTCTGTGTTTTACGGCATAATCCTTAAATTCTTTACTACTATACATTGTAATCTATTTTGTGTTTGACGCAATTTCAAAAAACTTTTCCGAATCTACTTCTTTTTCTTGAATCTTAACATGTTCTTTAAATACTTTAATGAACTTTTGATCTAATAAATCATTATAGATGCGTTGTTTCTCTTCCTGATTCTGAAGAACTGAGTCAATAATCCCTTCAATCTGAGGATTTGATTCAGCATCTCCTCCCATCGTATTGAAATACGCTCTTACTTTATCTCTGACCTCTTCTTCACTAACCTTAATTTCATCTCCAAATTGGTCATGAAGTTTTGATTCAATTAATTGCCATTTGAATGTTTTCGCATAACTATCATATTGTTCATCTAACTGTTCCCTGGTAATTTTACCCTGGTTGTTCTCCAGCAGCCAGCGTTTCATAAAATCGTCAGGAAGCGTCAGATCAGTAACCTTAATAATTTCATTGATGGTATCAGCCATAAACTGGCGATCTGTATCAAGTGAGGATTGTTTTGAAAGATCTACTTTAATTTTTTCTTTAAATGATTTCTCATCTTTTATTTCATCGTTAGGATAAACCTTTTTAAATAGCTCTTCATTTATTTCAGCTTCCTGTGTTCTTATCACACTTTTTACATCAAATTCGTAATCCATTTTAAGTTTATCCTCATGGCCTTCATACAAATTCAATAAAGCTTTTACCTTCGATTCATCTTTAAATGCCTTTAAAAGATTAAATACAATTTTGTCTTCTTCCTTTTTCCCAATAAGTTTGTTCTGTATGGTTTTTAATTTGACATCTTCAATGCGGAAGAAGCCTTCATTGCTAACTCCATCTTTCACTATTAAACCATTCTCGTCAACTTCTGCAAATTTGCCCTGTAAGCCATCAGTCAGTTCAGCCTTTTCAGGATGTTCCTCAGTGCCAAACCTGACTTTGAGATCATTAATAGCTTTATTAACCTCTTTGGCAGTGATTTTGATAGTGTAATTAGGTGCTTTTAATTTGTCATTTAATTCAAACTCAAATTCAGGAGCTAAGCCAATATCAAAATAGAAATCAAAATCCTTTTGTTTGTCGAAATCAATAGTTACAGTTTTTTCAGTATTGGGAATCGGATATCCCAAAACATTTAGTTTATTTTCAATTATGTAGTTATTGAGTCCTTCAGATACTTTCTTATTGACTTCCTCTGCCAGCAAGCTTTTTTCATACATTTTTTTTATCATTCCCATGGGTACTTTTCCCGGCCTGAATCCGGGCATTGTAGCCTTTTTACGATAATTTGTTAATTGGGAATTTACTTGGTCAATGTAATCCTCTTCTTTAAGGTTGATGTGAATAATTGCGGTTAGTTCGTTAACTGCTTCTTTGGTTATATCCATTAAATGTAAATTAAGTCTTAAAAAAAGTGCGGATGAAGGGACTCGAACCCCCACGCCTTGCGGCACTAGATCCTAAGTCTAGCGCGTCTACCAATTTCGCCACATCCGCATTTTCTGTTCTAAAAACAGGGGTGCAAATATACTACTTTTTTTATGTAAAGCTGTTGTAAAATAATAGAGTTTAATTGGTATTTAGTGATTCCAGATTGTCATCATCCATTTCAATTATGGAGTCTGTTAATTGCAAAATGGCTTCATAATCAGACTGTATTTGAATGTAATGTGATTTTCTTTTTCTGTAGAGTTTATTAATAGTCCATTTTTGCTTCATATTTCTCAGCCACCCTTTATAATACCAGGCAAAAACACCACTTAACGGGACGCTGATAAAATAAGCTAACAACCAATACCATTGGTCAACAAAGAAAATAATTATCAGAGTTTGCAGTATGTTAAATAATGGAAAAGAAACCAAAGAAACCACAAAGGCAAACGAACTTTTAAACTGAGGATCCTTTATCTTAGCTTCAGCCCATTTTGTTATTTGATAAGGTAAAAGATTATTTAGCAGGCCATATAAAAAAGCAGGAAATAATATAATCAGTATAATAGACTGAAAAGCTATTTTTGCAAACGATTCTTTCCTGAGTCGAAATATATTTTCAAGATTAAGCTCACTTATCTTGTTCATGTATTTATTTACTCTTTCATTTAACTCTGATATCTTTTCAGGATACTTAATTAAACAAGCTTCTAATTGGTTTACAATTGTTTGTTGTACCAGTAGAGTTTTAATTTTAGAGTAGCCGTTTTTTAACCTCTCAATAAATCTATCCAGATACAATTCTCTAATGGTATTAAATGTGCTGTAATACTCCTCAGTTTCGATATTTATGATAAGAGGTTTCATTTTATCTGACAGCTCATTTTTAATTAGATTGAAAGCAATGGCCGGAGCTTCTTTATACTGTTCATAATAGTTACTAACTGAAATAGGCTTTCCAAAGTTTAAAGTTATCTTACTTCGAAAGGCCTGGTAATCCTCATAATAAATCCCTACCGGAACAATTTTGATATCGAGATTGTAATTATTTGCTTCCTCGGTTTGAAAAGCTATTCGGGCGAACCCTTTCTTTAAAGGTCTTAATCTTCTTATCCCTGAATGATTGCCTTCAGGAAGCATTACCAGAGATGATTCATCATTCGAAAGAACATCTATGGTTTTTTGGAAAATTTCCTTATTCTTCTTTAATGAATCATAACCATCACGAATTCGATAAATAGGTAATATCTTAAGAAAATAAAGAATTGATGCGACCACCGGTTTTTTGAAGATATCAGACCTGGCCATAAAAACCAGTCTTCTGTCAATATTGCAAAGTACAGCCAAAGCATCCATCAGTGCATTTTGGTGATTGGGTGTGAAAATTAAGTGGCCCTTTTCGGGGATATTCTCAGTGTTAATTAATTCAACTTTACTATAGAAAACTTTGTTATGCCAAAAATCAACCCAGGTTTTCAATAAACCGTAATTGAAGGATCCTTTTTCAATATTTTTTATTCCCATATGAATTCACTAAGTGAAATTAGGTAGTTGATTTCTTTAATCCATAATTAAAATTCGTCCATAAACCAGCTATTCCGAGTCCTGAAATAATATGCCAAATACCCCACCAGGCCGCAATAATCGCCATACCACCCAGTTCCATTTCTGGTGGGAATATTTTAGGGTTAAATATTAACACCAAAGCTAAACCGGAGTTTTGAATTCCTGTTTCAATAGAGATAGTTTTTCTATCAACTAAAGGCCTTTTAAAAACCGTACCCATTAAGTAACCTGAACCTAATGCAATTGCATTATGGAGTAAGACAATCAAAAATATATATTCAATTACTCCTATAAAATGATCAAAGTTTTTTGCTAATGCAATGATGACAATAGCTGCGAAAACCAGAATTGAGAATCTTTTAATTGGCCTGACGATCTTTAATGTGAAAGAAGGGAATTTTGTATTAACAATAATTCCAAGTATTAAAGGCAAACCCAGAAGAATAAATACAGTTTTATACATTTGAACTGCGTCTATCTCAATTGGTCTTACAAGTTCGTTTACACCTGAATGCGAGTAAAATTTTATTGCCATATTACCCCAAAAAGCGAAATTTAACGGAGTTAAGAATACAGCTAATAAAGTTGCGATGGCAGTTAAGCTAACTGATAAAGCAACATTACCTTTCGCTAACGAAGTGATAAAGTTTGAGATATTTCCTCCCGGACAAGCGGCAACCAGTATCATACCAAGAGCCATTGTTGGCGATAAAAACTTACGTAATAAAATTACAAGTATAAATGTAATAAACGGCAATAAGATAAATTGTGAAACTGACCCAATAACTACAGATCTAGGATTCTGAAGAATTTTTTTAAAATGATCTAATTTAATTTCAAGTGCCACGCCAAACATAATAAAAGCTAAGCTTATGTTTAGCACAAAAAGACTTTCAGAACTAAAATTTAAACGAATTTGATCAAGAGCTAATAATGTTTCATGCATTTAATAGGTCTTTGATAAGATACTAGTGAATGCTGCTAATATACAAATTCTCAGTAAACCCAGATATTAAAATTGATTGTGTATAAATAGTGTGCGATTTGAGAAATTAGCCTCATAACACATGCTAAAAATATACTTTTGTCGTTTCAATCAGGGTAAGGTCATCTTTGATCAAATTAATGCAGAGAAAAAG
>Ga0164313_10000094_pt1 | contig 55216 bp, 90 predicted proteins | sample GuaBasSedimGuay4_FD_113735 | JGI IMG/M metagenome (GOLD analysis project Ga0164313, IMG submission 113735) | Subseafloor sediment microbial communities from Guaymas Basin, Gulf of California, Mexico - Guay4, Core 4569-4, 0-3 cm | ecosystem: Environmental > Aquatic > Marine > Hydrothermal vents...
GAACGCTTCACAGCGTCTACAATGTTTTTTAGTTCGATCAGTTTCGATCATTATACTAGTTTCTCTTGTCGGATATAATGTACCGTTACAAGTTGGGCAATAATTATCCAAATCTAGTCGAGCTTTGATACTTTCAACTGATGTATCACATCTATCACAAGTGTTGTAATTCATTTATACTCCAGAAAAAAATATTGGTGAGAACATATAGAACTCACCATTTATTTATAATAGTTTAAAAATAATGGTCCAAGTAGTCATTAATATATCAAATCCGAAATCCAATATAATATCTAATACAAATATTCGCTTATTATCGTAAATCACTAGGGAAACCGATTTTAGCAATCATACTTTCAAGCATTGGTGTTAACGTATCCATTTTTCTATTACTGGTAGTCCACCATCTATGAAAAGCATACATTACTTTAAAATTAGCAACAGTTTTCTTAACTAAATGAATAGATAAATCGTTTTTAAGAAACTTATTAATTAGTGGACGGGTTTTATTTGCAAACGTTCTATAATTATTTGTAGTAAAGAATAAATCAATAATGTTATTATCAATTACCCAATCATCAAAGTATCTATCCATATGTATGCTAGAATTAATAAATCCCGGAACTGCATAATAAGTTGAAGTTAACATTTGGTCACTTCTTATTCTACTAATGTTTTCATCAAATAGATTAATTAAGCTATCAGTATGATAGGCTTCAGCTATAAATGAACGATCAGCGTATTGAATATCTCTAACGAACGTCAATTTCTTAGAGCGCGGATCATATTGATGAATATATAATTCTCTTGCATAAGTAACAGCATTAATAGCTGGAGCAAATGAATCAAATAGTATATTAACATTTTGATTAATGCCTAAATCTTGTAAATATTTATTAAATAGTTTTTCAATTACGGTTAATGTGACTCTAGCAAAAGGTTGATAAACGCCCAATAAATGTATATTTAATGGATTATCAAATCTACCAGAATCAACGTAAGCTAATAATGTTCTGTATAATTGTCCAGTAGCAGCAAAGAAGTTTATCTTAGTTAATCCATGCAATCCTACTAATCCACCAATAGAATAGTTATTAACATATTTATGTACTTCATGAGTTTTATAAATATGTTCCCATATAGCATTTAATTTAGGCGTTTTAAACTGCCAAATATACATGAATTTAGATTGAATGTCTGGATGGTTTTTTAGAATCTCCATTGACTGTTCAATTGATCTATTATTAAGATCATGGATATTTTGTACTGTATTTGATGCTGGATACTTAAGCATTATAGGTACATCTAAACTAAGAATTAAATCATAGTCATCTTTATCATACTCTAAATAATGATTATAGAGTCCTATAAACTTACTAATATCTAAAGGTTGCACATCACCAGCTATAATAGAATAACCGCCTGAATCAATTAATAATTTGTATTCAGGATTATTTTTAAAGTATCTTTCTTTATATCTTCGAATTTCATGTGCAGCAGAATTTAAGGTATTCATTCCGAAACCAGTCTGCTTTAATCCTGATATTAAACTTATTAATGACCAATTAGTCATATTCAGCATTGAATCTTCAACATCAGAAAATACAGTTTTGATCTTAGGATTTCCCTTTGATGCTTCAGTAGTTGGTATAAATTGTATTGACATAATATTAGTGTTAGTTATTAGTTTTAGTTAGCGTCAATATTAAAATAAAGTTACTAGTTCTTCAAAATCTTCATCTTCAATTACTAATACTTCTAATAAGGAGTGAAGTTGTTCTTGGTCTTCTTGAATCTTAATTGAACAATTACAATCAGATTCTTCATAGATGCCATTTCCGCGACCTATAACTTGATTATAAAAATCAATTCGTTCAGCATCTGGTGTATGCATTTTTTCTAACTGCATAATGTGCATTTTAGCTTGTGCTAAAGCCATTAACAGCATTGAACAATTTCGCGATCCAGATATGGGATTAATTATAGGTAAATCTCTTTCTTTAGGATCTAGAAATGACTCTGGACCATGAGATTCAAAAATTTCACTTTTATATTCTTCATCAGTTAATAATTGTACTTCTTCAGCTGATAACGATTTATATATTTCTTTTACTAAGTTAGTATAAATAGACATTAATATGCCTCCAAGTTAATATTGGGAAATGGTTCTTAGTTCATTTCCCATATATGATTTTAATCTACAATATTGACCGTTACGCATTTGTCATCTTTTGAACCTATGACTCTGGATATAACTCGTAATGCTTTTATTGTTCTGCCTGATTTGCCAATTAGCTTTCCAATGTCTTCTTTATGACCACTTTTAATATTTATAATTGTTGATGTTTCTCCAGAAACTTCTTCAATTTCAAGATCATTCGGATATGTAACTATATCCTTTAATAAGTTAGATATTGCGGTGAGCACTGTATTAGATTCGCTCATAATTTAAAACTCCTGGCACGTCTTTACAGTACCCGATTAATTTATTTAGTTATGAAACATATCAATTTCGATAGTTTCCATTTGTATTATTATTAACCGGTTGTTGATTATTATTAAACTGAGTATTAGATTCCGGTGATTGCATATTATTAGCAGTATTTAGGACTACTGTTTCTTTTCTTTGATATTGTTGATCTTGTTGTCTTGGTGCATTTATCTGTCTATCTATTTCGAGATTCATTCCCCGATTAACTAGATTATCTACCATTTTACAAAATCCTAGTGCTTGTGCAGGTGAAACTGATAATCCATTTTTTTGTGACCCCTTCACTGTCATTATTGTTATTACTGGTTCTTTACCTGATGGTGCAAATTTATTTTCTTTAGTGCTATGCATTATACTTACAGATTTAGATTCACCATTACTTTTTGAAAACTTTATAAATGGTAAAACGTATATGTTGGCTTTTGCAACTTCACGCATTACTTCAACTAATCCACTCATTTCTTGTAAACTAAATTTAAGTGATATAGCATCTTGAAAATTATATGATCTGTTTTGTTGATTACCAACACCAGGTGCGAGTGAATATAAGAAGAAAAATTTAGGCTTAGTATCAAGATATGGTCCTGGACTAGTTAAATTTTCTACTTGTTGCATTAAATTAATATTAATAATATGATTACTTGGAAGCGATGTTCCTGCAACTGTCATTAATTTGCCATTATTATTATAGTTTGTAGCCATTTTACATTCTCTCTATTTAATTTATTTTATGTATGTAGTGTGCTTAAAGCTTAAAGATCCACTACGATCTTGTTTTTAGAGCCATGCAAGTAATATTTCAGGTGTATGACGGTCGATTACATCTTTTGCATCTTGTTCTAATTTATCAGCTTGTATTTGTAATTCAGGAACATTTAAATTTAATTGCCCAAATGGAGTTGACAAATTCTGATATTTATTTCTTAATGCTATTACATATCTAATTATAGCAGCAAATGCCAACTTTCGAAAACATTTAGTGTATAAATAATTAGGCATTCTTACAAAGTCATGTTCATATTCTACACCAACTTCAATAACAGCACTATTTCCTTCTAATGGTTTAGAAAATGATATTATGTTAGGTTCTATAAATAGAAACGCTTGACTAGAATCTATTGATTCTTGCATTGTACTGATAACATTTTGAAAACTTGCATCAGTTGTATTAGTTAATCCATGCGCTCCTGTATCAAGAATACCTTCTTTATTATAGTAGGCATTCATTACACGAACTATTTTTCTATTATCTGGATTATATATCTCATAAGTATTTTGATTATATGTTTTACCATAATGATCAGCTAATAAGATATCACCAGATAGTATTTGTGTCCATATAATTTCAGGAAAACTTGAACAGAATTCTGGTATTACATGTTCCTTTATATATTTATAGATATCATCATCAGATAACTCTAATTGATTTATAGGTTGTCCGAGGCCTGTTTTAATATAAACAAGCAAATTCGAAAAATTCTGTTGCATATATGCAGCCTCTTTCTTTTAATTTAAAAAAATCGCAGCGCCAATTATGACGCTACTCGTTCATAAGTCATCTAATAAATCCATTAGTTGATCTTTCCTTTTAGGTGTTACGTGCGTTCCTTCATTACTTTCAATTCCTGAATGCTTATCTAAATATGTTGTTAACTGTGTAGCCATATCATTAGCAAAATTTAAATTAGCTAATTCTATCTCTTCATTCAGTTCATTATTATCTTCTTTTACAAAAACAATTTTTAAATCATATTTAAAGATTTCCCCTATTCTCATTAAAGGTCTTAAGCCAAAAACTCTAGGATCTTCATCTCTTAAAAATTCACTTAATGCAACCGGACCATTTGAACCTAATAGTATTTTGGCTATTTGTCCACGCGAATGACCTAATTTTATTAATTTAGAAATTGTCTGTCTTATTACATCATTTAGATCTTCTAGAAACATCTACTCTCCCCTTTGTCAGATTAATAACCAAATAAATAAATGTTTGGTTATATCAATAAATATCTATATGAACGAAATCAAAACGTGAAAAAATGTATCAAAAACATTATATAAATCAATAGTTTACGAATGGAAAATATCAGAAATTTGTGATTTTACTTTGGTTATCATTGTAGGATTTAATCTTGTTATTTGAGACTTAAAGGATGTCATTCGAAAGTTATCATAAATTAATTGTCTATTAATATCAAGAACTTCTGGTAAATCTGTTTGGGGTGTTATTTCTGGAGGCAAATCGTATGTCATAATAAGCTTTATTGCTTTAGCATAGCCTATACCTCTTAATCCTTTTATATCATCAGCTTTATCACCAGCTAATGCAAGTATTAATGGAATATATTCTGATGTTAATATACCAGTTAAAAATTTGTTATGTAAGAATGTAATAGCATCAATGTCATTAAATATATGACTAAATAATTGTTTTTTGGATTTACGATATACAGAAATAGCTTGTACGCTGTTATTAAATCTACATACCTGTAATAAATCTTTATCAGATGATACTGTTACGTTAAATGTATCCGGTTCATCTGAATCCATATATCCATTAGCTAATACAAACTCAGATACAAGATCACTTTCATAATTACCTAAATTTATTATAGTTGATAAGCCTTTATGATCAAATATACCAGTACATATTTCTTTAAAGTAGTATTTTTTAATCTGTTTAAATAATTCTATTTCTTCAGTGGCTAACATAAATGCATCATATGCATTACCACGACCTTCTTTATAGGTTGAATCAACAGTTACATTTTGTATTGAACCGCCTTCGTCAATAAATAATACAAATTTTGGATTATATTGTTTGTAGCTCCTATATAGATTATTTAGGAATTCTTTTAATTCAGATATAAATATTGTAGGCATTTTACCACCTGAAGAAACGTAGTTTCCTAATTCTAATTTTATAACTGTTTTCGAGAAGAATCCTCTACTGATTGAAGCTAAATCTATATAAAAGTTTATACGTTTATATTTCTTAGCATTAATTTCATTATATATTTCTTTATGCGGAATCACATATTTAAGATAGTGTTTAATAGCCATTTATTAGGACCTTAGTAGTATTTCTTTTCTTAAAAGTGTTATTAGTTTATCAGGATTAACATCACAGTGCTTAAATACTAATAGTATTGCATGTCCTTTATTAACAGTTAGCAATTCATTAGCATTAAACACCACATCATAATCATCTGGTACTGAAGATGTTATTGATATATAATCATTTGTGATACGAAAAAAATAAGAATGTCCTAGATTAAAGAACATATTACATTTTAACTTAGCTGCTTTACTTAATAACCCATTCAGCTCATCTAATAAACTGTCCATCCGTGTGAAGTCATATTATTCAGATGATCCATTATTTCTTTATATAATGGATTATTAAGATTTCTAGACTTTAAATGTTTTTTTAACCATGATATGCTAGCTATCTTATGATCTGGAATGTCAAATGTTTCTAGTAAGTTTGCTAAAGTTTTAAATGCATCTTCTTTTTCTATATTTCCACTCATTATGAATCCATTTTTTTAATTTGTTGTACAATGTTATTTATTTTATTTCTTACTGTAGACTTCCAACATAATCCCATAAATCCTAAAGAATAAATGTCAGTTGCTACTGTATTTGCATATACTCTTAAAGAATACACATCGTCTCTAAGTATTTTATAAGAAGTTGCTATAGCTTCTAATTTAGTTTTATAACCAGCGCATTCTCTTTTAAGTTGAACGTGTTCTTCTATTAACTTATCAAATTTAGCTTCATAACCTATATCATCAATATCAGTAACTATATTACCATCTACCCAGTATTGTTTGACAATGCCATTTTTATTAGTTTCTATAATATAACTATAATGAACTTTAGGATGCTTTACTTTAGATCTAAAATTAGAATAGTCTTCCGAATTGGGTACTTCTCCAGGTGCTAGAACATCTTTAATAATACCATCATATGTTTTAATACCATATGACCATTTTGCATGTGTTTTCGTTTTTAATAACATTAATTTTACTCGTTTGTGAATTTTAGGAATTGTGCTCTTACTGTATGGACTAGTTCTGTTTTTTTACTGCTTTCTTTTGAAAACGTGTTTACTATTGATATTGGTGTATAATTATATACACTACCAGCAGTTAAAGTATCTAAATGTGCGTCGAAATTATATACGTAACCAAATTGAACTTCTGTTGGTAATGTTCTTGGTGAATTTATTTCAATAACATTCAACATCTCATTAGTTAATTGGTTAGCCATCGTTTCAAATCTTTCTTCAGCATTGATCATTGAATCGGGTGCATATATTTTGATACGACCGTGTAAATCTATTGGGGTCGCTTTATTTTTCGTTACATTAGAATTATATGGTCGTTCTGAATCAAGCATCATAGTTTCTGATGTTGATTTTACTACTTTACCAGGCATATTAACTTGCCCAGTTTTCTTTACATGTTTTTGACTTGTTTGTAAATCTTTTACCACCGGATGAAGATCTTTAGAAAACATTAATGGATTTAATGGATTATGCAAAGGTGTTATGTTTTTTATATTAGATCTGTGTAGATGTGAATCAAAAACGTTTATTCTTTTAAACTTCTTAACACTGGTTAAATTTATTAAGATAGCTTCTACATCATTACTATTACTCGGAACTAATGAAAAATCATCAAAGAAATAAAAACCAAAACTATTTAATAATTTATAGTTATATAATAATAGATTAGGTATTTGTAAATCATTACCAGTTTTTATTAGTATTTGTTCATATATATGATTATTACAATTAATTTTGTCATTGACTTTTCTAAAGTTAAATACACCTTCAAAGTTTTCTTCTAAAAATCCTTCGAAAGCTAATAGGGCATTTTTAGCAGTCATTGATTTTAATACTTTATTATATAACTGTACATTTCCCAAATAGAACAATATATTATTAACAAATACTATCGTTATATACTTTAAGTCTTCATCTGCATTTACAGAGGCATTGTCTATTGAAATTATTTTAAATTCTTTTTCAATTAATTTCTTTCTAGGTGTGAAAGACCGGTTATCAGTAGGTTCTCTATCTGCTAAATCAACAGTTACAATTGTAATCTTTAAATCTGGAAGTACTTTATTATCTATTAATTCTGCTAATGCAGCAACATATACATTTGATAATTCTAAAGTACACATTCCGAAACTAGATATCTTTTTAATTGGACATCTTATAAATGAAAGTTTTTCTATTTCTTTACTTTTAAAGTCTATATTTTTAATTTCTACAGTTACATTAAAGTATGTATCATCAGAAAGGCTCATAATTAATTTCTCATATTGCTTAATACTATTTTTTTAATTCTGGCTAAATCTAAGTTACAAGTACCAGTTTGTCTGGAACCTATAATAGTTGATGAGCCACCCCATCCCGATTCTAATTTATTTAATTGAATCATAGTATTAGTTAAATCGATAAAATTATCATTATATTGTGCGATAGTTACTTTAGTCCCTATGTTATTATCGAAACTATACAATTCATTTCTTGCAATAACAACAGGTGCATAAGTATATCCTAAACCTATAGCTCCGCGATAAGTAGATTCTACAAATACAAGTTTATTTCTTAATATAATATCTACTTTAGTTGAATTGTGAGAATTTTGAAGTTTCTTTAATGCTTTAATTTCATATTCGCCTTCATCAGTAAATGTACCCTGTTCAAGATATTCGGTCATTGCATTTATTTTCTTATCTATACCAATTGAGATATCGCCTATATAAGTAAATAAAGATATTGGTATACCTTGAGATGAGAAACCTTGACAGTTAAATAAATCCTTATCTAATGTATTCCAATCCTTACGACCATGTCTATCAGAATTAGCTATTGCTTTAAGTCTCAATAGTATATCACCGAATATCTCAAATCTGCCGTTTATTGCCAAAGTTAAAAAACTACCTGTCCCAATACTGTCAATATCTGGTTTCTGAAATATCATAAGCACATCATTAAAAGGTTGTATTAACTCAATTATATTCTGTCTATTAGTAAATGCATTTTCAATAGACGTTATATTAGATTTAGATACATTATCATGCTGTGGATCTAATGAGATATGTAAAGCTTCAATAATGGAATGATGAGTTATTTCAACACCCATCAACATATATCCTTTATCCTGGTAGTTATTTAGTGTTTCTAGTTCTTTATCTATATTTGATAGATCTATTTGGTAATATTTAATATTATATTTTTTCATAATGTTTTAAACGGCAGAGTAGTTCACTTTTTGGAACTAAAAAAAGGTGCAGCGAACTTAATCGCTGCTGGTTCTAATTGTTTACCGTTGTAACGGTTTACATAATTTGTTTTTGGTTGTATAGTAAATTAATGTTAAACTTTTGTATTTTAATGGAATCTCTGATGTGTCATTGGTAACTTCATTAGGTTTACCATTACAAGTTAAGATTTCTTCCATATTTTTAATCTTTTCACGCTTTCCATTAATTAACCACAATTCATATCGAGACATCCATTTGTCAAAGACGGAATCAATTGAAGTTATTGCATTTACTAACCATTTAATTAATAATCTTTCTGATTTACTATTAGATCGATCTTTATAAAGTATCATAGCTAATACAACTGCACTAATAGGAATTAGCATTAATTTTGCTAAATCAATTAACTGCATTGTGTCTATTGTTGTTATTATGACATAAGTTACATAACCTAAAGTTATTAATATAATACCAACTAAAATTGACATTAACACTTTTAAATAACTTACAAGTTCAACAACACCAATACATAAAGCAACAAATAATGATATTGAATATACAAATATTAATTGGGAGAAAAGAAGTAATGAGATATAAACACCTTGATTAATTCCTTCGGGAATAATCATTATCATAATCCAAAGAGCAAATACCCATATAACCGGAATTCGTAAACTTAAGAACGGTATGAATAGTAAATTTTGTTCTAAGCTTTGATTAGTAACGGTATGGTCATCAATAACATCCCAATCACAAGTATTACTCGGTACTCCTTTAAACACATTTCCACCATGATACAGTAATGGATGTTTTAAATACATCCAATTGAAATTACTACATCCGAGCATTATATATACAAAGTAACCAACTAACATACTGATATATCTAAATATAGCCTCAGGTAAAATTAGTAATATAAATTTAAATGGAAATATAAGTTTATGTTTTCTTAAATCACATTCATCTCTTAATTCAGGATTAATGTATCTTAACATTAAGTCCATTAGCCATTTAGCAGGTTTCTTTCCAAATACACCGGTAGGTATAGTAATGTTATGACCAGTTGTTTTAGATATTAAATTAAATTTGGCATCATCATAATGACAATAATCAGTAAGTGTTTCTAAATCAAAATCATAATGAGTTCTACTATTTGATTTAGTTAAAAAGCATTTTTTATATAATCCATCTTTGCCTTTTTTAGACATAATTATATAAGCTGAAATAGTAACTTTACCAGCTTTAGATAAAGGAATAAACGTTTTGAATTGATGAAGATCAATCATATGACGTTCTTCACGATCCCAACTATAGTCATCAGGATTATAATTATATCGAGCAATAATAAAAATTTTAGGATTAATTAATTCGCTTTCATTAATAATTTTAAGAAGTTCTGATGTTAAACACCAGCGGACGGGTATAGATGCATTATCTATACTTCCGTCCTTATTACCGATCACAAGTTCAAACACTAACTATTTCTCCATTACTTGAGGTTGTTTAATTTTAGCAGCAAGTTTATCATTCATTCCAGCAAATGCTGCAATATGTAGAACTGCACCACAATATGCAATACAACTACCAAGCCACCATATTAGTGACCATGTTGGAGTTGTTACAATTGCTATAATGCCTACAGCAATACATGTTGTTATTAATTTTCCATTCATGACTCTTCTCCAGTCTCATCAAAAGCAATACTATCAGTTATTTCAGAAAGACTTGTAAATCCAACTTTAGGTTTTAATGTAGGATCATCAAGATCCACAATTTCAACATCATAGCCAATTACACCTTCATTACTATCAATATGATTAGTAAAGTTGTTTTCAACATCTTCAATATCATTATCTTCATCAATATCTACAATCTCATGATTTTCAAAATTTCGAGAACCATGAAGATGTAATGCCGAAGTTCCAATTACTTCGGATGCTAGTTCGCTTGTATCTTCCATAGCATCAGAAAAATCTTCAACTTTTGTAAATGTGAATCTACAAGACCACATTCTTGAACATTCAATCAATACAATTATAATCAATGCAATTCCACACCACCATGATAAAGACCATAATGGTTGTGTAAAGCATAGATAAATTCCTAATATAGGACTTAGTATTAAAGTTAATTTCTTTGACATAATTTATTCTCCAGTTAATTGTTACCTATTAATATATATATCAAATACTTAAAAACTCATCTTCTGTAATAACTTTGACACCTAATTTACGTGCTTTAGTTACCTTTGTAGTAGTTGCACCGGCTGTAACTAATACATCAAGATCCTTTTTAACAGTTGACCACACATCGTAGTCCATTGAGCGTGCTTTGTCTTCTAATACGGATTTCTTTTTACTAAATTTACCACTAAAACATATAGAAGTTAAGTTTTCTGCCGTTTGACCTTTAGTTTCAACAACATTAATTATTTCAAGAAGATTAGTTAATTCATCATAAAATTCTGAAATACCATTAACAAGTTCCGTAGATCTTTCGGGTCCCATATTATCTAATGTTGACAATGTGATTTGATCTAGTTCAATTAACTCATAGATATCATATTGAGCTAATAATTGTTTACTTAATGTTTTTCCTATACCTTTAATATTTAATGATGCTAATATTAAGTAATCAGAAACTCCATTTGCAACTAATGTATTTATATTAGAATATAACTTATCAGCTGATTTCGCAGCATATCCATCTAACGATTCGATATCTTCCCATTCTAATAATAGTATATCTGATACAGTTTTTATACCTAATGTATCGACCATCTTTTCAACTGTAGGATAACCTAGCTCTTCAATACCTAATGTTTTTACAGATTCAGATAATTGTTTTTTAATATTACCTAAACAAAAAGTATTGGTGCAATATAACTCAGGTTCTACATATTTAACCGCATGGTTACAAATAGGACAACAATCAACATTAACAGCTTGTCTATCATCTGCTTTTTCACGTTTAGTTATATAAGGTATAACTGAACCTGAACGTTTAATATAAACTGTATCATTAATTTTTATATCTTTTGTAATTACATTTAGTGCATTATGCAAAGAAACTCGACTTACAGTTGCACCATCAATATCTACAGGTTCTACAATGGCAACAGGTGTTAATTTGCGTTTACCTGACTGCCATATAACATCAATTAATTTAGTTGGGTATTCTGCATCAGGAAATTTATATGCAATAGCACCTCTTGGATGATGTCCCGTAGCTCCAAGACTTTCACTATATTCTCTATCATGCAATTTGATAACTATTCCATCACTAGGATAGTTATCCATATCAGCAAGTAAATTAGCTGTGACCTCATTGAAGTCATTTTCTAATTCTTTTAATTTTAAGTGATCTGATACAGATTCGTGATCTACAAATACTAATTGTATAGATGGATCTACTTCAGATATATTTTTAGTTCTAAGTATACCACCAATAGCATTGCGTGAATTTTTATAGGTTTTTTCAGTCTTATTATTTATTTTATAATATTCAAACGAATTATTATTAAAAATAATTTCACCTAGTAATTCAGTATCATTTGAACTACTTTCAATATCTATGATAGGCATTTTATCAGAAACATCAACACCTTCAATGCCATCACCTCTAGTGACTAATTGATTAGTTGTTTGATTTAATTTGCCTGCTGCACCATCATACTTTAATTGTATATCGAATAATTCTTCTGAATTTCTTGATACTTTAGTTGCCCATGTTAAAATTTCTTCCAAAGAAAATACTTTGTCAAGAGATAGCATGGGTTTATTGTGTATTACTTTTGTTCCCCATTCAAAAGCACTATCATCTATCTTAGTTAATAAATCATTTTCAGGATCTAAGTGTTCTAATTCCCGTTTAAGAAAGTCATAGTCTGCATCAGATATTTCTGACTCATCTAATTCCCAGTATTGTTTGTTATGGTGTGTTACTATTTCTACTAATTCTTTTATACGTTGTTCTGACATTTATTATTCCTATTAAGAAAAGAAAAATATTACTCTTATTGATATCTATATGAAATACGTTAATGTATGAAAGTATTCTTTTTAAGCTTTATATTTTTTTCTACCATACTCATAATAAGTTTACGATATTCAAATGGATTATTGCTTTTCATTTCTATACGTTTATTAAGTTCTTTAAATATATCTGGGTTATGATATAAAGAAAGCATTATTTCAGCTAAGTTTGATGTATAGTTATTACTATCATGACTTACTATTGTAAACATATCACTTGTACTTGAAGCTTTATTAATTAATATTAAAGAATCAGTTTCATCAATATCTATTAAGTTCTTTTCCATATTTTTCCTTAATCATTCTTGATTCTAATTCATTCATAAGATCAATGTTTTCTAACAATATCATTAACCGCATTGCTTCTTGTTCGAATAGTGGATTCAAATGATTCTTGGGTTTTCTAAATTCGAAGTTTTGCTGACATAATTTAAGAATATAACTGTCAGAAGGAACTTCTGCAACTAATGAAAATATATCAGACATATTGGACATCCTTTGGAAATAAAAAGTATGGACCTTTACAGCCCATAAACATTAATCAAGATTCCTCTTCATTATCACCATTTGAAACGAATGTAAGGAGACTATCTATTATTCGTTTAGTATATGATGGAGGAACTGTATTTGGTAAATTATAAGAGCCACTAGTAACTATTTGATCTACAAGATCAGATTTTAATGAAATACCATCTGATTTAACTGATCTCATTTCGCGTATAGTTTGGAGTAGATTAGATGCTAATAGTGCATCAAATTCCATATTACCAACTCTAGCACTTTTACCTGCACCGCGTTTCATTGGTTGTTTATTACCTGAACTATAATCGCCAAAATCTCTAGCATTTAATGTGTCTTCGGCATTTTGTTTTAATTTTTGTGTATATATCGGAGCATTGAAAATGTGCGGATAACTGATATCATTTTCTGGTAATGGTATCTCAAGACCTGCTTTATCTGAAACGAATTCGAATAAAGAATTAGGTATTCTGATATCATCATTAACTTCTAGATTATAGATATCTTTTACAACTTTCCTAAGACTTACAATATCAATATCAGCAAATGATGGTGCTTCAAACATGAGTCCAGATTCTTCAACATCAATTACAAATTGCTCTTTAATATCGTTATCAACTTCAAGCATATTTGCTAACTCTAAAATTTCTTGAGCATATACAGGAGATTCTAATGCTTCTGCTAATGGAACTAATTCTTTTAAATATGTATGAGTATGATCTGGATCATTAATAATCTTTTGTTCATATTGTTGTATTACTTTTGCAACTAATCCTTCAATAATTTGACCAAAATTCATACGAGAGAAAACACCTAAAGAACTCAACATTACGTCAATAGGTTGACCTGTTTTAGTATTTATAGGTCTCATATGATCTGGAATGATCATAGAAACGATACCTTTATTTGCATATCTATTAGCTAGTTTACTACCAATTTTAGTTGGATATTCCTTAACTAATTTAACTTCTATAACGTACATTAAATCATTCTTGTCAAATGTTAAATGACGTTTAGAATTTCCCATTACATAATGTTCTAATAACAATTGCTTAGCATATTTTTCACCTAATAATCCTTTTAAGCTTTCATGTATTGAACTGACTTTTATGCTATAGTCATTATAAAGTTTTTCAATACGAGTTTGTAATCCTTTATCTAGCATAATATTGTTCTTATTAATACCATGTATTTTGATATCAATAACTTTAGAACTTGCTAATTTAGATTCAATTATTTCAGAATTATAAAACATATCTGAATTACTATTATTAGTTTCAGATATACTATTGATATCATATATCTTAAGGCTTTTCATTACTGATATCTTACTGTTTCCAGCTGATGATAATAGTTGTATTGCTAATGCTTTTTCACTAATTGTTTGACCAATCTCTGGTATAAATTTATACTTTGATTTGCTATATATATTCGAAAATAATGAATATGCATATATCGGAATCATTATAGTTTCAGTCTTAGTCATCTTAGCTATTTTGGCAACACTTTCCGATATGATGATCGCATCTTCAAAATTATATCCAGCAATATTAATAAATGCAGTATTGAAATTGTAACCATAAGTAGGCGTTGAATCAGCAGTCATATCATATTCAAATATGATATCATCTACATCAAAATCACCTAGTGTTCGTTTATATCTTAATTGCGTAGCATATTGTTGTGATGTAACTTTAATTGCAGGTACATCATATGTTTCTAACTTTTGTTGACCGTTTTCTAAATTAAATATGATTACCATAATTTCATCATTATAGTATACTATTCTTCCTGGTGTATCTGCAACTAGTAGAAATCCTTTAGCTGTTTCGGTTAGATAATAATAAGTATTCGCAATAACATAAGGTCTTCGACAATTAAGAGAACATGTTGTTTGACTTAATTGTTTAGAAGACATTTGCGCTCGAGTTGAATCTGTCGTACTAATGAATGGTGTAGCTAATGTAGGCATACCAAGCATCTGATCAGTCATAATTATCCTCTAAAATTAAGATTCGTCATTAAATATAAATTGTCCTGTTCGCAACTCTACATTTTGATTAGGTACGAGTGAACTTATCATTCCGGGGTTTTTATTTGAAATTGTTATTGTACAAATTTTACCTTTGAAACTTGGATGGATGTCAGATACACATTGTGGCAAATTGACACTACTTCCTGGACTTTTAAAACTAGCTTTTAACGAAGTTAATCCACTAAATCCATTCGCATCAGATATTAAGAAATTTCCATTTAACTTTGATGAAAAGTTTTTAATAACTGCATTTGCATCTAATGGAAGTTTGTAAATGTCTTTATTGTAAACAACCATATCTCTAACAGCATCTGATACAGCTTTGAATAATGGACCTAATATAAGTTCAATAAACATTAATCGTTTATGATTAAGATCAATGAATGATGGTTTTTCTTCATTAGTATACTTATAAACCACTATATCAATAATGTCTTTAAATGTATTGATTCGCTTATCATAAACCGATTCATATAATTCTTTAGTCCATCTATCAAGAAACAAGTCATTGAATCTTTCTTCAATCTCTTTTCTATTAGGTGCAACATTAAGAACCTTAGAAAATGCTAATAACATAACTTCTTCAGATTCAGATCTATATTCACATTCAAATGTATCTAATATTTCCTTAGTTTCATCTTCGCTATAAAAGAAAGAAAAGAATCTCGACATAGGTATGTTTCTACCGCTAACAATAATGTAGTTTTTAGAAATGAAGAAACTAACAGGATTGAATAATGAATATATTGAAATACTATTTTTCTTAATCGAGATAGGTAAATCAACTATATAAAGGCTAGGAATATACTTTGCGCCGTTTAAAACAAAGAAATGATCAAGTAACTCAGGAATATCTAAAGAGATAAAATTAATACCATCTAAGTCAACAATGATTTTCATAGCACGATAATGAAATTTGGATCTATACGATTTAATCGGTTCAACAGAGAACTTTAATTTTGATGTATCTAATCCGAACTTATTTAAATATTCAAATGAGATTTCAAAAAACTCAGCTATCATATCATATTGAGAACGGCGGAATTTTAATATATTGCTAGTATCAGGTTTAATTCGTCTTTTAATTAAATTCATTAAACTTACATCTCACTAAAATGTTTTTGTTTACTATCTTCCATTATAGGTTGATATCCATTACCACCTGTACCATCAAATTCATTAGGTAATTCACAAGCTTTTTCATGATCGCGTTTAATTTTAACATTATCAGCTTGTTTAATTGCTAATTTAGTTCTAAACCTCGTTACATAATTATTATGTTTTGATAATGGACAAACAAATGTAAATTCGTTTTCTTCTTCATCACCATCAACATAACTAATTATAGTTGTAAACTTGTTTTTCCTCTCTATGGCATAGACATTCATTTGATTTATATCAATTTCACTTTCATAATCGGTTTCTAAATTCTTAGGGGGTCTATTAAATAAATTCATTAGGATTCTTCCAATAGTTTAGGAGTATTATTATCTATTATTAATATTGTAATTGGTAATTCAATTTTATTGAACTCTTCAATAACTTCATCATTATATTTTTCGGGCAAATTATCTACAAAGTCATTCATAAATTCTTTGCTATAATCAAAATCTTTAAATAGTCTTAGACTCTTTAATATATCAGTTTTCCAATCTATATTAGTATTGTCTGGTTTTTGAATTGCACTTTGGAACATCTTATTGTTATTAGTAAGATCGCAAAATGTTATTATAACTAATCTCATGTATTCTCCAAATAATTAAAATTGTTATTAATTAATATCTATATGAAATTCTTAAAAGAAAAATAAGTGAAGTCCCTAGATAGGGACTTCTATTTGGTGTTTCTATAATTTATTTATAGCTTTATAAATCTGATATAATTGGATATCAGACATAATTGTAAACGGATGTAATTCGCCTTTGATTAATTTATTAAGATCGTTTTTATAAGCTTTTATACTATCTAACATTACGACCCTTTCAGGAATTGAAGGTTCAATAATTGACACTAATGCAGTTAAGTTTGCATCAGATAATAGTTCTAAATTAATAGTATGATAATCGATGCTAATATCGGGGCCTAAATAGTTCAAAAGATCATTTGTGATTCTAGCTATTCGACTATTATCTGTAACTAATGACAGTCTGTATTCACGATCTGAAAGAATTGTAATCGGTTCTATTTTAGGAACAACTGAAGACTCCATCATCGAAATGATGGTTTCTAATTCAGTTAGATTCAACATATCAATATTCAGTTCTAATTTATTAGAGTTTTTACTATATTTTTCACTGAGACTATTAATATTACCTGAATTTACATAGATTATGGTATCATTAATCTTTAATTCACATACTTTATTAGGTAAATTATTTAAATCATTAGTTAATAATAATTTATAAATTTGATCTATTATTTTGCGTTTTTTATTATGATCGATGGTTTTAGATGTTTCTTTAAGATCATTAAGTAATAACTCAATAATCTCAGTTGGTAATTTATAAACATCAAGTTCATTATTAGAATCTAGACACATAGTTATTTGGGTATCTAATTTACCTGAATACTTGATTCTTTTATGGACTGATTTGGAATCTAACAAGATAATTAAATATACATAAGGACCTTCATGTTTTAAAAAGTCTTCTGTATTTAATATATTATATATCTCAGATATTAATTCATTTTTGATACAGTTTTCTTTTTCATTAATGTTATACTTTAATACTTTGGTAAATTTAAAAAGTTGATCTTCATTTAAGATATCTAAGTTTAAAATACGTTTAGTATGTATTGTTTTGACAAGATTACTGATCTCTTCAGTTAATAGAAATCTAACTTTCCCTAATTTCAATCCGGATTGATTTGATAAAGCACCGACAACTGTTGTTAATCTACATGAAAGATTTGTATTAAACTTATTGTTATTTAATATCTCATCAATTTCGATTTTTAATTTATCTAATCGATTAACAGTTAAATCATGTATAAGTATATCTAACATATTCAATGATAATTTGCTTAAATTAAGACCAAGCTCGATTCTATTACCAAATGGATCATCACGGTTAATTTCTTCAAGTTCATTAACTATACATTCATCTAATGGAATCTGAATAGTAAAATGACCAGTACATATGTTAGGCTCATTAACTAATATTGTTACCGGATTGATATTTGAACACATTTGTGGTGGTTTAACTATAAGATCAATTACTTCAATTCGTTTATTAATGAGAGCTTGGTAATCTTCTAGGTCACCTAACATTCCATATAATTCACAACCTTTTAATCCATGTATATAGACATTATTATCTACTGAAATTTTATTTACTTTAATATAGTCATTAACGTATTTTTTATCTAATGTATGTTTAATTGCTGTTTTTGTTGATGTTTTTAATATTAATGTAATTGGATTATCTATTTGGTTTGATGAATATTGAGCTACTTGGTTAAGTATAATAATAATCTTATTAAATAGGTCGTTATCATGTTCATTTAATAATGAAATCAATTCAGTTAACTCTTCACAAGTGAAATTGTTAATTATATGACAGGCCGGATATGTTAGTTTATGTAATAACATAGGAGATATATTTTTATTAATAACTGGAACAAATTTTATAATTTCGTCGTTTTCAAGTGCTATCCGATATACTGATTTTAATTGTTTAGGACGATTAATTAGAATTTTAGTTAGTTGTTGTATTAATTGTAATTGGTTCATTTTTTATCATCCTTTTTAACTATATGTTCTTTAATCATAGTTATTAATTCTATAAGTTCTATGATTGGAAGATCATCAGCATTAAGTATATAATTTACAGGAGCAATAGGTACTCCAGAAATACCATGTTTGAGTATTTTCGTTTTTATTGGTAAAAATATTATCTTTCTATAATATTCACCATTAGATCCAGCTATTGTTATTTCAACTGAACCTTCTATCGTTTGTTTAATTTCATTTTTACTAAGAAGTATATAAAGATCTTTTAATAATCTCGGTTTACAAGATTCCATTAAATTTAATAATAAATTATCACTTAATGATCTGGAGTCGTAACAATTCGGATATCTTAGTTTCTCTTTAAGTTTATTTGATAATTTCAATCCATTAAATTTAAAAATTTCATCATTCACTACTAATCGGTACATATTATTATCATCATTTATATGAGACTCTAATACTATTCCTAACATTTTTTTCATTTTCATAAGCAAAGTACGTTTTGTTTGTACTATTATTAATATCTATATCAAATTAATAAAAATTGAAGCCCAATTAAGGGCTTCTGTTTACTATTTAAATCCATGTGTACGATGATTTTTAAAGATTTCGTAAACTGTATCTAATTTATTATTTGATAAATATGCAAGATCTAATGGCGAATAGTTTGCAATTATTCTTAAATCAACAGTACAATTTAAGAATAATTCACCAGCTATATATATTGGTATTTGATCTTGTTCCTTTACTCCTGGATCATAATCAAAATTTGTTATATCACATATTTTAATTATTCGGTTTATTTTCTTATTAGATAATCCTAGATTATTTAATCGTTTATGTAATTTTGACATTATAAAACTCCGTTCCAAATTCCAGTTTTAGATTCCATGGTTTTTATGGAATTTATATTTAATTTCAGCTTCTTGTCTTGAAAGAGAAGCAGATTCAATATCATTAAAAGTTCCTAAATATTTATAATTTTTATTATTTTTATTATTTGTAATATATGCAGTATATGTTCCATCTTCATTATCACGAACACCAGTAATGCCAGATTTATTATTAATTTGTTTTTTACAATTTTTACTATTATCTGACTGTGAACCATTATTAAGATTACTCCATTTATTGTTAGATCTATGCCGATCATCATGGTCTATAATATTAGGCCAATTACCAGTCATATAAAACCATGCTAAACGATGTGCTTTATATACATCAGTTTTTATATTAATAATTATATAACCTTCACCTGACAAATAACCTGCATTAGAATATTTTATAGCTTTACTTCCTAAAGTTTTAAGCCAAGTAAATATTCCTGTTAATGGATCGTAGAAAAATAAGTTTAAAATTTCGTTATGAGTAATATTAAATTTTTTTGGTTCCATAATATATAAAAGTAAATTAGTGATTATTAAATATCAATAATCACCATTAAATGTTATAAAACTCCGTTCCAAATTTTTACAAAAACGCTCAAGTTCCCTATATCTTTATGATTTGATTCTAATATTTCTTCATCTTTAGTTGCTAGATAGTTTTTAATATTAGGTTGAAACAACATTGCTAATATAGGACTAACGAACGCAGCTATTTGTTGTACTCCTAACTTACGTGTGGGAGCAGCATGTGGGTTATGTATTAAAGCATAGCGATATATTTCATCATTAACTAAATACATATTTGAGAGAATACACTCAACAAATACACTTTTAATATCACTTAAGCTTAATAATGATGTAATAAATAATGTATAATTATCTAATAGACTTCTTTCTAGCTTATTGGTTTCTGACTTTAAAATACTTTTAATTTCAGCAATAGTTTTAGCAACGTCTTCATTTTCAATTTTATAATTTAAATTGTTGAATCGTATTTTATGTGAACCTAAAAGAGTATCGAAGCCTTCATATGTTTTAATCTCATCTATTACTTCAATTGGTATTACATTAGTAAATTCAATATCACAATAATTTGTAGTGTTGGTGATTTCTTTTAGGTATTCGAAAAAGAAATCATTTACAAATTTACTTATTTTTAAATTAGCACTTCCGCTTGTATGAAATGAACTCATACTCAACTGTGTTAATCTTTCTGCAACTACTTGTGCTGCAATAATACCTAGATAAGGAGTAGCTATTTTAGTTTCACCAAAACACTTCCTACAGATTTTATTGTGTTCTGTTTTGCATGTTATAGGAGATCTTAAATCAATTGTGTGGTTAATAAGAAAGTCGTGATTTTCATTAGTTACTAACATCCAATCATCAGTATTTCCTTTTACATAACGACCTATTAAAGACCATGCATGTTTTTTAGAAACTACGTTTATTTGAAGTCCGCCTTCATCTCCGCAGTCATCTTCTATTAATTCAATAGGAGATACATTTAAAGCCATTGCTCGTTCTAATGCTCCTGATTGGGGTACGCCTTTTTCTTTATCTATTAATCCTTTTCTAGTTCCGAATGATGTTTTAAAAAATGTATCATAATCAATACCTTCTAATAATCCACTACTAATAGGCTCGGGATCAATCAAATTGTTGTTGTCAGCTATATAACCGATACCAACTAATGATCTTGCAAACTGTGTTGCATTAAATTTAGCTTTTGTTAATTTATATAATTGACTACTTTTAGGAATGCTTTCCTGAATACGTTTAACTAATGCAATATACATTACATATCCAATGTATGGACTTTTTGGTAACTTTTCTAATAAATTATTCTCCATATTAGAAGTGTTTTCAATAACATCTACAGCATCACCAAATGGTAAAGTTAAACTTTCTGTCGGATGTGTAAACATAAACCAATGTAATAATCTATTTAACTCAGACAATGTATCATGATAACGCATACATTTAGAGGAGTTATTAAAAATTTCATTAGATACATCCCATCCAGTACTTTTTTCAGTTAACTTAATATCATCAAAACCACACCAGTTATTTAAAATTGCTTGTCCATAAGGTACTGTTATGTCTAAATCTTGAATTAATACAGGTGTTTCGTAATTTTCTAATAGTTTATAATCAATAGTTAAATTACTTAACTTATCAACAATAAAAGTATCTAATGTTGTGTCTATTGTATTTGATTTTAGTATATTAAAACTATAAATAGTTTCTTTACTTAGTTCATGTAAATATTGATCATTATGATCCATTTTGGAATCATTGGCAATAAAACTAAAAGTTTCTATTTCTTTTAAACTTTCAGAATCATGAAGTCTATAAATTGGTAATGCATCACCATCATAATCTCCAGCTATAGGTCCTAATATTAAAGGACTAACTTCTAAAGTATTACCTTCTGAAATTCCTTTAATAACTACACCACTACAACTAAAACGCCATAAACTAGGTTGACGATTAATCAATACAAGTCTCTGACGTATAGAAGTATTCTTAAAGAAGTATTCAATAAATTCATCTAAATGATCAATATTAATATCAGTATGATTAATCCTTTTCATACTTAATGTGAGTTCTTTAAATTCTTCATGTTTAACTTCACGCATGAATCTAAGAAACTCTAATGAATATAATTTAATCAACATTGCTTTCGGCATATTGATTTCATAAGTATTTAAAGATAGATTAGGTGAAATTACAGCTCTTCCAGTATAATCAATAAGTAAACCTAGAAAAGATGAGCGTATAGCTCCTTCTTTACCCGACAGTTTATTTAATATTTCTGTATAAACTGCATTTACTGAGAATTGAATTTTTGCAGTACTTTCATCATCTAACATCAATTCATCATCTGAAATAGCTATCTCAGATTTTTCAGTCCAAGTTGTTATTATTACTTCAACTAAATTAGCTACATCTTCGCTATCTATTTTACTACTATTGACATTACTTAGAAATATTACATTATTATAAGCTCTATCAATATCAGATTCTATAAATTTACGCTTGTTTCCTACACCATGGTCAAATACTGAAAGTCTGGCTTTAGGTGGAATCACTAGTAGATCTTTAATAAAATAACTAACTAACGTTTTTGCTAATTTAGAATTATTAATTTTAACTAATGAACTTAAAGCAATATATAATGTCTGTATTCCTGTTATATTTAAAGGAATACAAGAGTGATAATCAAACTCGTCTACAAATTCGATCTCATCTTCAAACGGATCATATTTAATGTAAGCTGTTGATGATCTAGCCATATCAGACAGTATTGGATTAATTACATAATGAAACGTTTTTGGAATTATTTTGGTGAAATGTCCATGTTTTAAAGGATTAATGACGAAGTAAGGTAAACAAACTTTACCATACTTCTCATACCGTACATCATTATCAGTACACATTACACCACATTTATCGCATAATTGTCCATCATGAAGAACTTTGGAGTGTAAGTTCCCACATGAACATCTATTTTTTCTTGTTGTTCCGAATATTCTTTCACTTAATAAACCGTTTTGGTCTATCTTTTTAGCTTTGAAAAAATAGGGAGATGTAACTTCATCTAGACTTTGTACATCAATATTCTCAAACATTAGTTCTCCTTAGTATTAGTATATATATTGATATTTTCAGACTAAATAGATTTTTCAGACTTCATTTATACTTCTCCTTAATAAAAATAGTATGTTAATTAATATCTATATAAAAATTTGAAAAAAATAACTTTGATATATATAAGATTTATATCAGATATTAAAAATATTATATCATTTTTTTATGGACTAACCTAGTTATTTTAAATCAATCCGCCTAATATGTCTTTATCATTAACTGTAATGCCATGTACTAGTGGCAATAGATGAACAAAGCCATCGTCAATAGTCATGACACTTATAACTTTAGAAGTTTGTTTATTAAGTTTCACAACATTAAATTTATCAATATCTAATGTTTTATTAGTTAATGGCAAAGTGTATATGTGAGATCTTTGCAACAACAACTTATTATTTTGAATTGACAATACACCCTTTTTACCAGTAGTTGTATTGGTAAATCCAATAGCAGTACCATTAGATAATGCTAGTTCAATGTTAGTATTAGTTGGTGCTGGAGCAGGAGCAGGTGCAGGCTTAGGAGTAGGTGCAGGCTTAGGTGCTGGTGCAGGGATATTTTCTTTTATAGTTTTCGTTTCTTCACTCATAGTAATTCGTTTAGTTTATTCAATTGGAAAAAAATGCTCCCTTCATAGCAATAGAGCCACAACAGGGAACACAAGAGGAGGGGTTTATAACATAACAAAAGGCAAAAAAACTTTTGTCATTATCAAAATATATCTATATGAAATGAAATTAAAACATGAAAATAACCTATTATAAATCAAAGGTTTACGAGTCACCATATTTTTTAATATACAGTGACTCGACTACACTTATTAATTGTATTTAATTGTTGATTTTATACAGTTGTTATTACGTCCATCTTCCATTCCTTATTCAAAGATTAATATTGAGTTCTTATTACATAATTTCATGTAACTATTAGAACTTGAAAGGAATCGTAATCATTATGATATATCGTACCATAGAAACGAAAATGCATGACTTCCGTCATACATTAATTAATATATATATTAAACTTTTGAAAACGTGATAGAATTTATGTTAAGAATACCATCACCTTTACTGTTCATTTGTATATTTTTTATCTCAGTAATTTTGTTTACTCGTCTTATTAATTCGATATTGTAGTCTTTAGTTGAGTGTGGATCTGCTAACCAATTTATTACAACTTCATCAATAACTTCATCATCCTCAAAAAATAACTCTTGTTCTAGGTTTGAGCCAGGTTCAAGTCTAAAGCCTGCATAACCTAGATCTGTTTTATAAACGATTCTTGGGTCTTTAGCTTTTTCATTGAATTCCAACATACCTAATGAATTGCCATTTTGTTTGAATTCTAAATGAGCTATAACTATATTGTTATCATCAGAAGATGGAATGGAAGTGGGAATTATAAGTCCCGATATTTTATATGTTAATTTAAGTTTTGTTAATTTCATTTTTTTAAAAGGGAATATATAGATATTAAACAGTATAGATAATACTTGTATTGTCTGTAATTAAAAAGGTTGTTTCTCCTTCACAGTTTACTGTGATGGCCTTTTTAATTGTTTTTTTAATTTTTATATATAGATATTAATAAATGTAAATAATAGAAAGTTCTATTATTTCTTTAATGACTATAATCGGAGTACGTCTGTATGTCAAAAGATAATGTAATACCCATAGATCCATTAGTAAAAACACCGTCTGAGGACCAACTTGAGCTAATCGAAGATATTCGACAACTTGTAAGAGGAGGTTATGACTTACAAAAATTGAGAATAGCTATTGGAAATCGTGTCTGTGCAGTAATGAAGCAGAAAGTTGGATTAGATTTAACTAAATCTGAAAAGTCCCAAGATAAGAAAAAAGGTGAATTTCTTAATAAAATTCGTAGAGAGTACACATTGATAACTGACGGATTACTTGATGCTAACTTCACTCAAAGACAATTTGAGAAAGGTAAAATACCTGGTGGTATTATTGATAAGTTTTCAGAAATGATTTTAGTTAAGTCATATGCCGATATGGAAAGAACTGAAGAACATCAATTTGCAAGATTAAAAAATATTGTAGTTCGTCATCCTATATGGACTGAATATCTTGAAGGTATTTCTGGTATTGCCCATGTTATGACTGCAGTATTAATATCTGAAATAGATATCTATAAAGCTGAATATCCTTCAAGTTTTCATAAGTATGCAGGATTGGACACTGTTATGAATGAAGACACAGGAGTAATGGAAGGGCGAACTCGTAAAGGACATCATTTAATTGATGTTGAATATTTTGATAAAGAAGGTAAACCTCAAACTAGAAAGTCTATAACTTTTAATCCATTTCTTAAAACAAAATTAATCGGAGTTCTTGGGCCATCATTCATTAAATTGCGAGATTGTCAATATCGTAAGGTTTATGATGATTATAAATTCCGCATTCATCAGCGTAAAAAACTTCGTGAAGACTATGAGTTCTTTCTTAAAGCTAATAAGGTTAAAGAAAACAAACAACATAACAATTGGATGCCTGTTTGTGAACTTACAGATGGACATATTAATAATATGGCTGTTAGATACATGATTAAAATGTTTCTTCAAGATCTTCATATTAAGTGGAGAGAAATTGAAGGTCTACCGGTTTCATTACCTTATGCTGAAGCTAAGTTAGGTATGAAACATCATGTAGCTAGTGATGAGAAAACTAAAAATTCATAACGTTAAAATGAATCAGTAAACATGATAAATCCAAATGTGAAAAATGAATCAATCATATAAATAATCCCAGATATGGATAATGTATCAATCATGCCAATTAACCCAATAAATGGGAATGAATCAAATAAATATATAATCCCAGGTATGCTTAATGTACCAATGAAGACTATAAATCCAATCATATAAATTGAATCAGTTAGTAAACTAATAAACCCTTAAGAAGAAAATGAATCACTAGTAAAAAATTAAACCAAGACCTTCTAATGAATCAATGGTAATAATTAATCCAATTATCTAAATTGAATCATGGAATAGAATTAAATCAAAAATGAATCAGTATGTGCAATAAACTCTCGAGTATAAAATGAATCAGGTCTAAAGATTAAATATTGTTAATTTATTGAATCACTCAAACAGATAATCCCTAAACCATCAAATGTGTCAATGTGACACGTTGAATCCAAAAGTACGGTATGTATCCCGCGAGCAAATAAAAACAAGCCACCAGAATGAACCATGATACACAATAATCTCAAAAGTTATTATTGATAACTAAAGTTCTATCCCTTAATTGGGATAGAATCATTTTTTTACTTAGGTATATATAGATATAAATAAATGTGGTAAGTAAGAATCTTTCGAGGTTTTTACTTACTATGTTATATCGCGCTTTATTATAATTCCATTAACATCCAATGTAACAAGTATAACAATTAACCCATGCTAAAGAAATGAATCATAGAGTGTAATAAACTCAGAATCTACTAATGTATCAGTAATATCATTAAATCCATGTTAAGCTTATGTATCAGAAGCATTAATAACTCCATAATAACACAGTGAACCATATTTCTTAATAAATCCTTTGGGTCGTAGTGTTTCAAAAAACAATATAACTCCAAAGATCACATACGTATCAGTTTATGCAATAAATCCAAAGTCCTTTAATGTATCATAACAAGTTTTAAACCCAGAGACAATGTATGTATCGCAGTAAAAAATTAATCCAGCTTCACTTAATGTATCAAACGTTGCAATAATCCCAGCGAAGGTTAATGTATCACTTAAGGTAATGCAACCATACAAAACTAATGAGTCATTATAACAGAATAACCCTAAGACCTGAAATGTATCAAAGAGATTGATAATCCCAATTGTAACTATTGTATCATTTAATATAATAAAACCAAACACCCATTATGTACCATATTGGCTATAATTCCAAGTAATGATATAGTGTATCGTAAGCATGAATAAAACCGAAATGAATAATGAATCATTTAATATAATAAATTCTAAATATATAATTATATGGACTTCTTAATTGGAGTCTATATCTTTTTTTATTGGTTTATCATATGCATTTAATGGGAGACTGCCAAGTTCGTCATCCCAGTATTCAGCAGTAATCATATCTCGTTTAATAGGAAATTGAGGTTGCATATTATTTATTAGACAAGCCCATTTAAAAGTACCCCATGATGGATTATCTAAATAAAGCATTATTAACGGTTCAACTTGATTGTAAGTTAATAATTCAGCATCACCACAAGCCCACATCATTACATCATTAGTATTTACAAATAATAATAACTCATACTCATTTGTCTCAAGGTCTTTTTTACCTGTATTAGTCCATACAATTTCTTCTTTAAGTAATATCGATAATGCTTCACCTTGACAAAATTCTTCATCATCATTACCTATATCAAGCCAAAGTCCTTCTTCAATACCATATTTAGTTATAGCTATTATGTTAAGTTCTTGTTTAGTTTTCAATTAAATACCTATAGAAAAAAATGAGATGGGTAAAATTAATTACCCATCATAATTAGGTTTAAGTACGATTTATAGTATCTTCGATTTCTTTTAAATCTCGTTCAGGCTCCGAAAAGTCTTCTTCAGGATACTCAGTTTTAGATGACTCAAGCCAACTTCTGAGTAACTCTACAATTGTAAAACGAAATGAATAGATCAAAAGTAATATAACAGTTAGTAATATTAATAAATTTATTAATATAAGTGAAGCAGTCATGATTCTCCTTTGTTGTAATGAATTTTAATTACTATTAAAGCTATTATAATTAAAAATCCGAGGATTCCGAGATATATCATATTAATGCCAATAATCGATAAACGTATCTAATTTAAAGATATCATATAAGAAAGGAATTACAATTTTATATAATAAGAACATTTCAGTATAATTACTTGTATCCTTTGGTAAGAATGGTCTAATATAATCATTAACCAATATCAAACTTGATACATTAGTAGAAATTAATTCTTTATTTTGAGTAAGACTGGGAATAATATTATTTATAATAATATCAGCAGTAAGTTTTATTATAGGATTAATATCCTTAATCATTGAAATTGCTGAAACATTATCATTAATTAATAAAATTTGTATATAAGCCTTAGATAGTAATTTACGATCAGGAAAATTACTATGTGAATGAAGTTTAAATCTTAATAAAGGACCTTTAGATTCATCAAACTCCTCATTAGTTATAAAATCGTTAATAGTTATTGAAGTTCCCTTAGTTAAAAACGAAAACTTTATATCTGTATTATCTTTAGTAGTAGACGTTTTAGATTCTTTAAGTACATTATTAACAAATGCTACTTTATCTAATTCTTTTAAGTAGTGGTATTTCTTAATTACATCATCAACATCATCCGTAGATTCTATTGGATCTTCAATAGTAAAGTTAAAAACATAACGTTTACTTTCTATTTCAGTTCCTTGATAGAATCTATTAATCAATACATGTATACATTCATTTAAAAGAGTATTAAAATCTCTAATAGTAAATGTTTCGAAATGATTTTTTTCTTTAAGTCTCCAATAATATAACACCATCATTAGTGTTATTAATTGTACATATTGCGTTCTATTATAAGAACTTAACTCAGTATCATCAATAATCTGATAAAGTAATCTTAACAATATTTTAGTTTGTTCAACGAAGTCTTGTCTATGTTCATCAACTAATTTATTCAGTTCAGTCATACAAATATTTAAATCATCAGTCATTGAAATATTAGCACATTCAATTATAGGATTTAAAGTAACTAATTGATGATTTTCAGTTTTAGTAATTACAATCTCTGAAACTCTTGAGTTAATTAAAAATTTAGCAAATACATATCTACTTACATTAGATGGAAATAAATCAAAGATGACTTGCAATACATTAGTATTGTCTTTTGAATTTTCATCAATTATGCTATAGTCTGGTTTTTCGCCGTTATAAAAATTATCGTTCCTATCGTTCCTATCTTGGGTATTATTAACGTCCTGAACTGATTTAATCTCGGCTTCTTGCATGAATCTTAATCTATAGAAATCATAATTATTAACAAATGATTCTGCAAAGCTTTTAATAATATATACTTGTTTGAATGTAAGTGATAATTGTATGTTATCAATCATTATTGGTATTAATACATTTTGACTAGTAACTTCATTCATTTTTGTCGTTAAATGCATAATTAAATCAATAGTTCTATTACTATCAAACTTAGTACGCATTTTTAATTCAACAGGACTTCTTTCAAATACAGATCTTGAAGTACTATTTTCTTCGAATGTTTTATTAAGTATCTCAATTGTTCTATTATCAGTAATAGCATAAAATGAGACTTGTAGATATAATTCAGTTATCTCAGGAATCAGTTCTAGTTCAGCAATGAAATTGTAACCGGATTCTGTATGACAAAAGTATTTAATAGGTAAATTAGCATTATCAATCATTTAATATTATTCAACCAAATATATTTTTAAAAAGGGATGTGAATTCATTATCTTCTTTATCTCTAGCAACTACAATTGCCTTTAAATGTGCTGGATTACATACATTAGGACCTATATGTATGTGATTACAATATGAACATACTTTAGTATTAGATTTCAGATGCCCTAATTGAAGATCATTGATTATTGTAAACTTAGCTATACTTCCATCAGAAAGTATATATTCAGGATAGTTAGTTTCTATATACTTATTAAGTTCTTTAGATTGTTCTAATTGAGCTAGAAAATTTATAACTGTATCGTGATCCATTGTTTCTAATCTGATACTAGATATCATCTGTGTTCTCCTTTTTTACAGGTTCAATAAACAACCCATTTAAATGAGCTAAATTTGATAAAATTATCATTATTACTATATCTGATTCTCTCCAGCCTTCAAATACATCTGTATAATAATACATTATTAATGCAGAACTAATTGACTCCATAATAAATGCAATTTGTTGCCATATTCTATTATATACAAGACTCTTAGTCTTATCATACTGAACTTTCATTTTATACATTGCATATACATTAAAAACGATCATAAGCATTAATACTGTAAATGATGTCCAGCCTTGAGGTAACCAAGGAATTAAAGGGAATGTATACTTAATAGTTAGATATGTTAATGCATAATATAGCAATTTTCTTTGTTTTAATTTAGTTAATCTACTAAACATAATTGTTTCCCGAGTATTATTGATATAGATTAATATATATATGAAACAATTTAATACTCGATTAAATTTATTGGTGTATTGTCAGAAAATAAAACTATGTCATTAAATATCTATATCAGAAAGTTGTTTTTAAAAAATAATTCTGAGTAACCTAGTAATAAAAGATTCTCAACGAGCTACAATACATTACGATTTGTAAGGGATATCTAACCTATTGATTTTTAAAGGGAAAAATTCACGTTTTTAAATACAGGTCATATATATATTTAAAGATATAAAGCAAAAACGCAGAAAAATAAATTAAAGATCAAGAGATGATAGACTTAGATAAACTCGATGAGAGACATAGACAGGAAGGAAAGAATTCTCGGGGCTCGTAGACGTGTTGCTCATTACTCTATGGTTCTCCCATTGATTACTTTCATTGCTTAATATTATTTCATCATAAATATATATTAATTCATTTAATTTAACTTCTATTTCTATTCTATTACTTCATTTTGTGTGCTCTATTTCGTGATAACCGTTCAAAATCCTTCGGACTTTTCACGTCTCTGAGCAGATGCTCAAAAGCCTACAAAGAAGAGATTTTAAGAGATAAAAGGAATAATTGACTTGTAATAGATTAAATTATAATTTATTATATATCTTTTTTTATTTAAAAATTATTACTAAGTATATTATTTATAGTTTAAGAGAAGGGTGATAAGAAAAGAGACTCTTATCACTAGAGACCTTTACTTTCAAGCTATAATAATTACATTTTTAATTATAATTGAAGTATTAATGGCTCTAGAGAACAGATCAAGAGATTAACGGCATATTTTAAAAATCTAGAGATAAGATCAAGGTAATAAGGAAGAAGAGAATTTCTTTTAAATTAAAGAAGAACATTATAGAGCAAAAGAAAAAAAATTAAGATTCTAATAGGATTCGCCCGCACCACTTTTTTCTGAAACTCATCCAACCTTTGACTGAAATAAAAAAATCGTGTCATAATCGTCTGCGAAAAATTTATACCACTTAACGCCAAAAGATACCGATTATAATCCTCTGTGTTTAACCATAATACCTATTGAATTATCGAGTAGAATAAATATTGATGCCCACGAAATTTTGTACTCGTAGGCATTTTTTTCCTGTTATTTTGGATAAAATACTTCTAAAATTAATTTAAGTATTACTATCGGTAATGTTATTCCAAATAGTATTGATATTAGTGGTTTGTTTATAGTTATTATAGCTACTACAGTTGCAATTGACAATATGATAGCTATTACTCCTATTAACTGTTTAAACATTTTCATTGGCATTTTTAGTCTTCTCCTATTATGTCATGGTTATCTTCTAAGAAGAAAATAAAATAAAATGCCCATATTGGTATTGCTATTAATAATAATGGAACTTTGTATTTAAGTTTTATAATTACAACAAATATTAATATCACTATTGATATTATTTGTGTAAGCGTTTTAAATATTTTCATAATTTAATTGTTACTAATAATGTTATTATCCATAATGGTATTATGATTTGTAATAACGGGAACTTATAATGGGGTTCAATTACTGTTATAAGTACTATTCCCATTGCTGATGTGATTAATAAGGCTAGTTTAAGTATTTTACAGCCTTCATTTATATAATTTCTAATAGACATTGTTTTAGTTCTGAACTTAATGTTTCTAACATTTCATTATCTTCTAATGATAATATTTTTATAATTAAATGTAATTGTTCAGCTTCATATAACGTAATAGTCTGTTTATCTATTGTTGTTATCGTTATATTCATACTTAATATGTTAAATGAAAAAACAAAACTTGATTTTAATAATAATATAGATCTATTTTCTAATCGTTTATCAATTCGTGTCATTGCAAATTCTTTATAATCATTACATTTGGTTATTAATGAATCTAATATAGGTATAGTCGAACTATATAAGTAACTATCACTATCATTAGATTTAAACAATTTATTTAAGTATTTATTTTTATTATAAATAAAACGTACTTTATTAAATTGTATTTGTTTATATGCTTTTCTTGGTTCTTTTTTATTATTAAATATAATTGTTGGATTTACTATTCCGTAGTTAGTTCCTAGTATTAAACTTATTAGATCTGTATCATAATTATAGGTTTTATAAAGTTCAGAAATCTTTTTAATTGTATCTTTAATATATTTAATTTTCTTATTAAATTTGTTGTTAAATTCATCTATTGATGTAAACTTAAATGCCGATGGTGATATACCATGTGTAAAAAATACAGGTTCATTTCTAAAGTATTTAGATATTTTAAATTGTATTGTAATTGTTGTTAATTGATACATTCCGCTACTATTATTCTTAGGAATATTTCTGAAAGATAGCCCTAACTTTATTTGTAGATTTTCTTCAGCTATTTCGGTTTTGAACAATTCTTGTAAATTTACAACATATTTTGGTTCACTATCATAACTATGAAAATCTGAAGTTAATGCAATCCTTTCATTATTAAAATAAACTTTAAAAGATTGTATTAAGATTTCTCTTTCATTAGTTCTTATAGTATCAAATAAACCACCACCATTATCGTCGTCATTTGAAAGACTCTCTATTGCATCATTAACCTCAATTCCACTTTCACTAAACCTAAAATACAGAATGTCCAACTTCGGACTCACATTTGATATAGCTTTATATATCTTAGTTTCCATTCATTCTCCAAAAAATAAAATGTTATATCATTAAATATATATACGACCTGGTTTGAAAAATTGCATTTTCAAAGCGTTTATATATATATTAATAATTGTATAAATTAAAACAACAATTATTAATAAGGAGAATACAATGGATAATGAACAAAAGACATTGGATGCATTAAGAATTGAAGGCTTAAGAGAGCGTTCGATTCCAAAAACGTTTAGAATCGTTTGTGTAAAAACTCTTATATCTAAGAATTTACATATAACAGAATTTAAAGACGAAGAACTCGTTTTAACAAAAAGACCAAAAGTTCTAACTCTGTCAGTAATTTTGGGTGAGTTTGTAGGACATTCGGGAAACTCGTATTTCTCAATGAGACCTACTTGTTTCACATTGATGGATATTGATTACTCATCAGCAAAATTCCGTGAATTAGCTTACCAAACATTACGTGTTACAAACTCATTAGAGTTTTATGTAGATGATTTGACACTTCAACCCCCACTGTTTTCTGAAGGAAGCAAACCTCATCGAACTCGACATATTGTAGATCTAACTGACGACTGCATTAGAAATCTTCGACAAACTTTTGATGACATTAATGATCATCGTTAAACACTTAGGCTGTAAATTTTACAGCCGCTGTTTTTAGTTATGGAAAATATAACTGCCCATATATTCACATTAAGAAAAATTATGAATGATGAAGATTTTACATATACTGTAAAATTAGATACCTTCTTTAAATTTGAACAGCTTTCAGATAATTATTTAAAAATGCTATTAATATCATTTGGTGATAATTTTACAGATTCAACTAAAGAAACTCTTGATGAATTAAAAGTATATTCAGAAACTGCTCAACTTATTCGTATGTTAAGATTAAGAATAAGATATAATCCTGGAACTATGTTTTCAAATATATTTAAAGTAAATACAACTGGTTTTTCATTATCTAGAGTAGAATTGAATAATCATATATCTGTAATGACAAATATTGAACTTAATCAATTTATGAAGGACTCAAAAATATGATGGCACAATTAGCTCTATCAATTAGAGATGATAGTGATTCAGTTACTACTGTTAGTAACTTAAAGCAATATTTTAAAATACATTATTGTGCTGATAATCATATAATTAAGAAGTTTATTGATTTCGATATACCAGATAGAATAATAGTATATACAGAATATATTGATACTTCTTATAAAGATCAAATAATGGATGTCTGGTTGGATATTAAATCTCAAGAACTTAATCACGTTTCAGGATATCTCGTTTGGTTTGGTACTAAAATAGATGAAGGCGGACGATTAATGTTTGGCTTAAAACCACCACTTTATGACTTTGAACTATCTCGGCATATAATTAAAGCAAAAAAATTCGATTACAGATATAACTTATAATAATACGGATTAAAGAAATAAATATGATGGCCTATAAAGGCCATCATTTTTTTACTAAAAGTCAGCAATTTCAGACTTTTTAATTATTTTTTTAAATATTGATTTAATTTGAAAACCGTATTGAACTTCAAAACGCTCAACTCGATTTCTATGGCTTTTGCCGCTTATTAATTTATTTAATGCTTCTAAACTTACTAATTTAGATTTGAATATTCTAACTAATGATTCAGGCGAAGCTATTAATCCGCTTTTATAAAAATCAAATAATTGATTTATTTCATTATCACCAATTCTTTTATTTTTTGGTATAATAGGTAATCTGCTAATAAATGATTGCAATTCGATATCATTCAGCTTACACCAAGCTTTAAGAGGTACACTAGGATGTGTATAAAATGATCGTTTTATTTGTTTAAATGACACTTTAACTTCATTTTGTAATTCAAGAACATATTCATACTTACGATCCATTATATCTTTATATACTTCTTCATCAAACATTTTAATCCTCAGGCTCCCATCCAATTTGTTTACTTATTGCTACTTGTTCATCATTTGATAGTTCAGCTCGTTTTTTAGACATTGTCTCCATAAAATACTGACCAGTAGCATCTATAAACAGTTTATCACCTAGTTTTCCAAATCTATTGCGTTGTAATAATTGATGATATGATGCTTTATCTATCCATCTTTTAAGTTCTGTATCTACTTCATTGTTATCCATAGTATTCCTCTATTATTTTATTAGCTTGATTCATTAACAGTTTATCAGCCTTTGTTAAAACTTCTAAAAGTAATTTCATTTCATTTATATACGTTACAGCAAAATCAGAATCATATTTAATAATTGATTTAGAATTTACTATTAAATCTGCAACTTTAATAGTTTGAACTTGAGCTATGGTTCTTGAAAGATACCGCCTATCTAAAGATTTTCTAAACTCACGATTACCATCTGCTAAACATGAGAATTCAGTCATACCATTTACAAGACTACAAATCATGAAGTCAAAGATATTATTTAATGTACTATCAGTAACATTAGTATTTTCAATTACGTCATGAAGTATTGCAGCAATAATTACATTTACATCATTAGTTACAGTTGCAACAAGTTTAGCTACAGCAATTGGATGGGTTATATAATCATCAGCATCTTTTCCTTCTTCGGTATACTTTCGCTTTTCTCCTTTATGAGCTTCTTTAGCAAATAGATATGCATGATCAATAGCGCCTTGACTTCGTTCATGATAAATACCATGTTCTTCTAATATTGACATAAATTTCTCCTAATTTATAAATAATTGAAACTCTTTTAATTTAATTCTAATTTGCTCATGAGTATTGAACATAAACATACTTGCTATTAAATCTACTAAAGTATCTTTATTCATTTCATGGACTTTTTGAGAACTCTCCAGAACACCATCAGTTTTTACGGTTACACCAAAATTATTACTAACTAATGAGACAACAAGTTTAGTATTGAACTCTTTCGATATAGCAATAGTGAATTGTCGGTTTTCATCCTCATTAAATAATTTAGTTAGTTTATCACGTTCAGTATAGTTATGTGAAATGTGTCCAAGTTTTTCACTTAACGTTGTTAATAATTTATACATATTGCCAAACAGTTCATTTGAGTAAAGTCCATCTCCTATTACTGACTTTAATATCTTACTGTGAGCTTCAGAAAGAATATGTCGATACTTTAAATAATATTCAAAAATATCCATAAATTTAGTTGTATTTTTTATTTTATAAGTATTACCATATTCAGCCTGAGGTAGATATAATTGCCAAAACAAGTTGTCATTAATTAACGTAGCGTAATGTAATTTATATCTAGAAAGCCGATCCATCATAAAACTATGTCTAAAGTCATAATCATCAAAAATAACATCAGTAGTGAATCGTTTATTTTTAGAATAATCATTATTACATACAGCTGTTTTATTTAATGGGGGTTCATCAATAATATGTAATTCAATTCCCTTGTAATAAGGTTCCAGCATTATCTCCGAGGTTAGTTTTTGATATATTCCAGTCATTAATAATTCTCTGTATCATTCGTTTATAAGAATCAAACATAGCTGATTGATTATTAGGATTAATAATCACAGTAGTTCTGTGTTGGTATAGTTCTGATATAATATCACAGATATCTTCTTTAGTAGAATTCTGCCGTTTTAAAATATCAATAATAATATGTTCTTTTTCATCAACAGAAGATAAAGCTTCACCATAATATAATGCTGAAGCTAAACAATCAATTGAAAGTACATTGCTTTCATCATCAGTAATAAATACTGGATAGAATTTAGTTTGTTTAGGTATTTCTAATTTATATGTAACTCTAACTGTATCAGGTTCACTACAAGCTGTTAATAATATAATAACTATACTAAACCATTTGTAATTTTGTTTCGTTTTTGTATTCATTAACTAATTGAATTGTTTGTTTAACCATTTTTGTATCAAAATCAGAGTCATTCATTTTTGGAGACCATACTATAATATTAGATGCTTCAAAACTTGCATCGGTTGTTCCTCTAGATTCGATGTCCTTTCTTCTATAAATAGAGATTATATAGCTAACTATAACTTCTTTTTTATTTTGATAAGGCATTATTGTTTGTCGTCTATCTTTAGTTAAGGTAAACGTAGCTAATTTATATTTCCCTACGGAATCACTAAATACTTCTTCAAAATATAAAATAGTATTTAGAGATGACAGTTCTGTACCTATCATTATGCAGTCTCCAATTTCCACTCATTTCTTATCGAACTCATCATTTGTTGAGCTTCTTTAACAATCTCACATTCTTTACGACCTTTAAGTTCACTTTCAAAAATAAATTTCGAAGTCAATTCAAACTTGTCAGAAGTATAAGATGGATCATCAAGACTTTTTTTCTTTGATAACTTAATTATATAATTATTTTCATTACTTATCTTTTCTTGTACTCTAATATTAGATAAAGCATTTATTTCTATTCGCAATACTTCTATTCGTGCATGTATATATGAAAAATCAGGAAGTTGAATTAATTCTTCATATATAACTGTTACTGCACTTTTTCGAACTTCTCCTATCATTTAGTATTGATATCAATTAGGTTTGAAAGTTCTGACTGCAATTGTTTTGCCTGTTCTTTAGTTTGTCTATATACTTTAGGAATTTGATTCAACATTTCATTTAATATTAAAACTATAAAGACAAAACAAGCTAATGCAACGATACATAATGTACCTATAATAGGTACTATGATGGTAAGTCCTGACTCAATAGTTGTTATTGTTTTTGACATTTGTTATTCTCCAGTTAATTTTGTATGTTATTTAATATCTATATGAAAAGTCGAAAAAACAATAACTTTATGATATAGATATTTAATGGTATACTATATATTTAATCTATGGAGCACACTTTTATGATGTTACTAAAGAAATTAAAAGAAATAACTATTAATGAAATTACAGAAACGAACCCTAATTTAACTCTGGAAGAAGTAAATCTAATCAAGTTAGCATTAAAACTATATTCAAAAAACATATGCGAAGAGTTTAAAGAAGATTGTAAACCAGATTAAAAATCATGTTTTTAATCAATTATATATAGATATTTAAAAGTATAGGATTTATTTATTTATCGAAACGGCAGAAAATTATTATTGCTCTTACGCTGGAGAGTTAAAATAAGCGGCATATCATTTTGGATGATAACAAAAATAGACTGGACTTGAAATCCATGTATCTATTACATAACTTTGCTTATCTTTTCGAAGATAGGCGCCATCATCTAGATGAGTACAAAAACAGAAAAGTTCTAACTTGTAAAGTTGAACGTAGTAAAGTTTTAAACATATAACGTTTTAAAAATATAAATTGAAAACTTAAAAAGTTTTTGAAAATCTTAGGATTAATCGTCTTTTAAGGTGTTAATAATATCAACCGTCTGCCTACGACTTAAGCTGGTTGTATGAATAGATTCTATACTTTTAATTTAGGGGAAAACAAAATGGCCGAAATGTCACTTACACGAATATTAGCTCGTCTTAAGGTATTAAAGAAAAGAATACCAGAGTTAATAAAAAACTCAACAACCATTCAGCTTACAAAAGGTGAGGGTGTTAAGAAGCGATTAATTGGTGTATCAAGATCAATTAATGATACAGAAATTAAACTTAAAGTCGATCATCAAAAATTAATGGATTTGCAAGATGAATTTTATAGATTGAATTCTAGATTATTACTAGCAAATTCGACAACGTTTGTTGAAGTTTCAGGTGATAAGATGACTATTGCTGAAGCAGTAAACAAAAAGAATACAATTATTTATAAAAAACAACACTTAGCTAGATTAAGGCATGAGTTTGTTACATTATCTAACTTTATTGATAAAGAAAACGACAAGTTAAAAGCAGATACAGACACTGCAATACTACATGCTTATGGTTCTGATACTAAAGTTGAAGAAGCACAATATGAAGCAATTGCAGAGCCTAGAAGACGTGATCATTTCTGTAAATTATTAGATCCCGTTGGAATTGAAAAAGCTATTGAAAAACTTGAAAACGAAATTAATGGATTTGAAGAAGAAATCGATTATGTGTTAAGTGAAGTTAATGCATTAACAAAGATCGAAGTTTAATATAAGAGCTGCTTAATTGCAGCTCACATTTTTTTATTAGAGAATAATATGAGCAAAATTTTATATCATAAAAATTGTCCTGATGGTTCAGGAGCTGCATTGGCAGTATGGACTAAATTAGGAGATGAAGGAAATGAGTATATAGAAGTTCAATATGGTAATCCATACCCAGAAAATTTAGACAATGAGGATGTGATTATAGTTGATTTCAGTTATCCTAAAGATATCCTTTATGAATTAGCAAAAAAATGCAAATCAATATTAATATTAGATCATCATAAATCAGCTATGAAAGATTTAGAAGAGTTTAATGAACCTAATGTAGAAATAATATTCAATATGGATAAGTCTGGTTCAGTACTTGCATGGGAGTATTTTAATAAAGATACACATTTACCAATGTTGTTTTCTTATTTACAAGATTATGATCTTTGGAAACATAATTTTAAAGCTTCTAAAAGTATATGGATAGCTTTAAAAGCTAAAACTAATTGGAGAGATTGGATATATTATATTGATCATGAAACAGAGTTAGCCGGATTGACAGAAATTGGCGATGCTATTAATTCATATCTAGAAATCGAACAAAATAAGATCATAAAAGGAGAACCTCAACTATTTCCAATAACAGGAGATACAGTGCCATATTATAATCTATTAAGTTTCATGACTAATGACACATTATGTAAAGCATTAGAAAAATACCCAGATGCACCATTCGGTGTATCATTTGTTGATTTAATTAAAGAACAGAAACGAACCTTTTCATTACGTTCAAGATCTGAAGGGTTATTATATGATGTTAGTACTATAGCAGTTAAGCATGGTGGAGGTGGACATAAGTCTGCTGCAGCATTTTCTTTAACATTTGAAGAACTAAAAAAATATCAATAAAAAAGTGTACGTCCCCTCAAAGGGGACATACCTTACTTTTATTTAACCAATTAAATTTTGAAGATCACGCTTAAGTAATCCTTTGCCTATTGAGCTATAGATTTCAAAACGTGTGTTTTCTTCAATAAGTTCTGTTAAACTATCAACATCGATAGTATCCATGATTATATCTTTAACAAATGTGTCAAAGTCAGTAAATTGATAATCTGAAGTTACTAAAGCTTGAATAGCATCACCAATTTCATTAGTGATTGTTTCGATTGTATCTTCACGATCAGCTTCAGGACCCAATAGTTCTGGATCTTCTTCATTAAGCAGATGTTCATAAAATGAAATTAAAGAAACAGTTAATGATGCAGCATCTTCTCCAGATCCTTCAACATTTTGACTAGACAAATCTTCAAGTAGATCTTCAATGTTTGTAATTATTGTTTTAATCAAGTTAAACTCCTTATTTTTGCAAAAATAAATTTAAATATAGTCAATCGACTACAATTATTAATATCTATATCAAATATTTAATAATACTATTAAATTTCGCCGTTATCCCAATACTATTAAATATTGAAAGATAACGGCATTTTTTCCAGTTAGTGTATAGAATTACTAACATCATCATTATCTCTATTACGAGTATGGATAACTAAAATATCATTAATAAGATCTGTTTGGTTATCATTATTTATGGATATTAATTGTTGAGTGATTGCACCACTCAGACTTCCCAATATTCCACATACGCTACATGCACCAGTTTCGGCATCTTCATCAATATGTATATGTAATATAACAGGAATAATACAGTTAACAGCAACATTCATATGAAATGATGCAATTAGATTTTCATCAAGATCAGCTTTACTCATTTCATCTACACTCGTTTTTAATGTAGTTAAAAGTTTCATAATATGTTCGTTAAATATTTCTAAGTCTTTTTTTGAATACTTATCTAATATTTCTTGTGGGATTTCTTTGATTATATTTTTCATTTTATTTTCCTTCTGTTATTGATTCTAATTAATATCTATATCAAATAAGCAAAACTGCAGTTTTTAAATTGTTTATATAGATATTAATAATTAGGAGGCAACTATGACTAAAGATCTTTTTATCAATTCTATAATTAATATGCAGACTACTAGTTATTATCAAACTGAACATTATAATATTGTTCTAATGGATAACGATGGTTATAATAGTAAAAGAAGGAACTCGCCTTATTTACAACTTTTATCAGTTCAAATGGCGATTATAGAAAAAGAAACTATAATAGATTTAACTGATATCATGACTTATTTTAAAGACTTTAAAAGGGTTATACAATATGACAATACTAGATTATTTAATTTAGATGATTTAAATTTTAATAAACTAATTGAACTTAAATTATTAATACTATGAAAACTAAAACCAACAATAATAATAAACTTAGAAAAGTATTATTTAATAAACTAGATACCGGACCTTTTAGAAACCACAAAATGCGTGGCGTTATAGTATATTTAGAAAACTTCAGAACTCATAATCGAACAATTCATATAAATAAAGAGATATTTAATGATTGTAATATTAAAATATATTTAAACAAATTATATCTTAATAGATTAACTGATACTGAAGTTAATATACTTCTTATTGCATTATCATGAATAACGAAATACTTATAAATGATATATTAGAATACGCCAGATCTGTATATCCGAATCAATGTTATGGTAATGATGGCGTTTACATATTTATAGGCAATAATGGTGCAGTTATGCCTAAGAGTCAAATACCAATTGATTTGCACAAGCACTTTGTACCTGATATTCGAGACGATCCTATTGATGATTTTAATTTATCTAAATTAAATAGTAAAGAATTAACATTATTAAAATTAGCTTTATTATGAATGACGAACTAATTGATAGTATTATAGATATATTCAGAAGTAGATTAGAAAAATACCCAATGGGGCGATCTGATTCATTATTTCAAATTAAGATTAATAAAGATCTTAAAAAAACTTATGTATATGATATTGAACAACTTCCAAAAGATTATCTATGTAAACTGGATAGTATTTTTATTCCATGTTTGCATTTATATGAATTTACTACTTCTGAATTAATCGAATTTAAACTTAAGTTATTATGAAATCTCAAATAGAATTACTATTTGAAACAACTTATGTTTCTTACAATTATAAAATGATCTACATATACAGAGGAGAGACTTATATAAAACCAAAAACAAATAACTTAACCAATTTAACAACTAATGATATTTATTTAAATAACATATTGACTAAAATAGATGGTATTGTATCATTAGATATTAAAGATCTCACAGACTTACAAATTCAACAATTTATACTTTTATTAACATGATGGAGAAACAAATTATGCCCAAACAAACAAATCTTATAAGTTTATTTACTGGAGAAGTAAATACATGAGTATATCAATAACTTGCAATAGATATTTAGATATTATTGAAGACCACAAACATAAAACGGATGACTTCTCTGAATCTAGAGTATGCCGTGCTATTGATATACTTCATCAACTTTTAAAAGGTCACAAATGTTTAGATCTTGATCCAGAGTTAAAAACTAAGATTGAAGAAACACTCAAAAATTTTAGTAAATTATAACTTTATAAAATATTATTTTCGTCAGTTTCATATAGATATTAACAATTACAATAATTAGGAGACTGTTGTAATGTTAACTAGAATATCGAAAGATAATCAAATTAGAATTTTTTCTTCTAAAGGAGAGATAACTGATTTAACTGGAACTCCACAAGTGACCATTAATTATAGTATAAAGCGTAAAGTATTTATGTCTGGTTATCTATACATCAATAGTTTACTTCCTGATAATGTAAGAAACGCATTAGAAGCAAATAAAAACGCAACATTAGATAAAAATCTTAATGTCGTTACTCCCAGAACAACAGGAGAAATTTCAACAAAAATGAGGAATGTAATGCCTGAAGAAATAATTAATCTAAATTCTGATAATGATTCAGAAAAAGATCCAGAACAATTAGATATACCTTTTGAGAATGATATTGATAATCCATCTGCATCACATATTAATTGTATTGATACAGGACCTGTCTTTAAATTAGATTTTATTGGTAAAGTTACGAACACATACCCAACGTTTACAGCATTCGGTCTTGCTGCTAATGAACATGCATATACTCTTTATGCAAACAGTAAAAATAAATCTCTTAATATTAAATTAGGTTGTTATGTAAGCACTATAAATGATAATGCATTTGAAAATAAATTCATATTATTCTTATTAACACCCGATTTAAAGATAGATCAGACGTTTTTATCTAAAAAACAAGCACAAGATTATTTAAATATAGAACCTTATAAATTAATGTCTATACTTAAAACCGGAACATTAATTAATGGTAAATTATTATTTCAGCCAGAGATATTGGATTTTAATGGAGATCTTAATAAATTCCAATATGCTGCTGAGTCACATTTTCGAAAACTATCAATGTTTAAAGCATCACCTAAAAAAAAGAAACAAAGAAGACGAGGTACAATATATTCATTTGATGGTATCGGTAAATTAATTAGTGAGTTTAATTCTGTAGATGATGCTGCTATTAAATATAAGATAAAAACGAATACTATTAATTCTAATATTAAAAACAGATCATTTAATACTGTAGCTAAAGTATTTTTTAGCAGAAACAAAACAAATGTATTTGATAAATCAGAAGTTTATTTAAAATTGGATAAAGATCTTAATATATTACAACAGTTTGCAACTAGAGAATCATGTGCGAACAATGTAGGTGTATCAAGTGTATTTTTAAAACCATATTTTACAAACAAACAACCATTTAATGGGTTATATTATATTAAATTAACCAATGTTCCTTATAATGGAGATGAAGTTAGATTTAAAAATGATATGATGCTTCATTTTAATAAACAGAGTTTAAGTAAACAAACTTATATGAAAAATCCATTTGATAAATCAGTTGAAGAAAATGTTGACGCAGATGTTGACAATACAGAGTTAACAGAAATTCCGCATGTTGAATCACCGAGTCAATCTTTGCCTAATTTAACTTCTATGATTGAGGTAAAGAAAGGTGATACTTCATTTAAAGGAACATTAGAAACTTTATCAATTAAATGGGATACAGCTCCAGAGTTATTAAGTTTTGCAATAGTTAATAATTTTATAATTAATAACTGTAAAATTACATTGATTACTGTAGAAGATAACAATTTTGATGGATTATAATAGGAACCAAAATGACTGAATTTATAAACCGTATGAATGAATTAGCTACTCTTAAAAATGATCTTAATAATAAGTTAAAACAATTTTCTCTTGGAAAGAAACCAAATTCTAAATATACTATAATTGGTATACGTAATGAATTGAAATTAATTAATGAGTACATTGATTCAGCAATAGAATTAACGCCGAGTGAATGGTGTAAACTCTACGATTAGTGAACTAAGAAATTTATATGGATGACTATGAAAACCATATAGAATTAGCAATGGGCATTTTTAGAGGTCTATTAAGAACAGATCAAAGTAGTTCTAGAGCTGATAGATTTCAAATTATATGTCCAGATTATATCTTGAATATAAATTATAATGTTATTAAAGAGCTTAATATCCTTAAATATAAAACATTAAGACAAGATATAATTCATTTAGATTTAGATAAAGAAGAATGGGATGACTATTGTATTGATATTGAAGACATTCCATTTGTAAAACTTCAAGAACTTAAATTACTATTAGGTTAATAATATGAGTCAAAAAGAACTTACTGATAGCCAAATGGCTTTAATAGCTAAAGTATATAAATTAATATTAAATAGTTATTTAATAAATAATAAAAATTATGATATGAAATCTACCATTATAGTTTCAAAATATAATAATAGTAGAATAGGTCATACATGTACGATTCCAAATATAGATCTTATATTATTAGGATTAAATGAAATGCAATTTGAGTTTAATTTAGTTAAAACTGGAAATACTACTAGACGAGAAATAGTACTATCTAGACAAACTGATCAAATTCTTAATCAAATTAAAATGGAACTTATGTAAATGTAGGAGAATATTATGAGACTTTCATTTGATGAAATATTAGAATTAATAAGAACTACAAAGAATGAAGTAACTTGTTGGGTTTATAGAGAAATATTAATTGACAGACTATCTAGGCGTGATTTAAGATAACTTATGGATAGGTGTCTATTAGAAGAAAAGGTATTTGAAATATTATTACAATACGGTGACTTAAGAATAAATTTTATTGAAGACACTTATTTAATTATTAAAAAACATAAAATATTTCAAGTGACAGGATCATTTATAGATCTTCATGGTCTAGGTGAATACATTACATATACTAATATGTATACTGATTTTTATGATATACCTGTTAATAAATTATTAGAATTGATACTGTATTATTCATAGGAAAATAAATGAAAGTTAAAGTAATCTATATTAAAAACTTAAAAATGTCACCAGATAAAATTGCAAGCCAAGCGGCTCATGCAGTTATTGGATTAGGCATTACTGATACTCAGTGTACTATTATTGTATTAGGTGTTAGTACTAATAAGTTCAAAACACTAATAAATGATTATGATGATGTGTTTATTCATACTGATTTAGGTTTTACAGAAGTAAAAGCAGGAACTCAAACATGTGCTGCATGGATAGAAGAGTTCTAAATATAATGTCCCTTAATTGGGACTATTTTTTTCTACGTTTTATTAATTTCATATAGATATTAATAATTATCTAAACAACAATTTGGAGAAGAACTATGGAAAAAACGTTAATGCAATTAACTGCTAATACTTTAAAAAGTAAATTGAAAACAAAGTGTTATGATGTTAAAGAACTAAAGAAGGAAATTCATAAAATTTTTAAGAATAATACCAGCTTTCAGACTTTTGATGAAACTAAGCGTGATACTGTTTATTATATAAATGAGGATCGCATTGTTATCTCTATTAAAGCCGATGGGAGTATTGGTGTAATAATTCAAGAAGATAAAGTTTTTAACTTTGACATTATTAACGACTTAGAAACATTTTTAAATGGGTTATTATTATGATTGAAGTTAAATCATTTCTGGGTATACTGATTATTGGAATACTATTTCTGTTAGCAGGCGTACTATTAACAGTGTGGGTATTTCAATATAAATGCACTCATAATAAAAATAAGAGGATATAAATATGATTAGTTTAGGTGTTATAATAGCAATGGCAGTTGTTGGGCTTCTATTCATATTTGCAGGTTTGATTCTTGCCTATGTAACACAACATAAAGACAGTGGTAATTAAACTAGGAGGCTATTATGTCAACTATAATAAAACATAGATCTTTTAAAGAAGTTATGGATGATATTATGTTTCAAAATCATCAGTTAAAAAAACTTAAGAAATTCAAAACCAATGAACATTGCGCCATATCATTTGTTAAAGCGCATTTAAAAAGACTTAAAAGAGAACTGAAAGTATTTTAAGAAAATAATTAAATCAAGGATGATTTATTTGTAACTTTTCGCCGTTTAAAATAAAAATGAACCAAAACAGTATAAGAAAACTAACTAGATACTTCATCAACAATACAACATCATTATTACAAACAAAAAGTGCTATATTAAATATTAGAAATAATCAAGTTATAAGTGTATTCCAAACAAATAAAGATAATCTAAAAGGATTGTACGATAGTATTGAAGATTGGCAACCTGTAATTATATTAAGGACTACTAATCAAGCAAATCAGTTTTATACTATAATTAATAACCCTATTAATAAAAATGATACTTTTAAAATATTCTTAAATAGAGTTCAAGAAAACTTTATATGTTATAAATGTATTGTATTAGAAGAGCTTGATGAAGCTAAAGTTAATAAATTCTTAATCACACTTGCATAATAAAGGAAACAAAATGAAAATTAAATTAAAAACTTGGACAATTACTTTAATATTGTCACTTATCTTAATTTTAACAATTGCTGTCTGGTTTAAGCCTAAACCTAAAATCGAACCTGTAACTGCTATTAAACCTGAACCTGCTCTTATTGATATCGAAGTTCCGGTTATTCCAAACATTCCAATTACTTATGAACAACCTAAGGAACTTACTGAACCAGTTATTTCTAATGAGTCTGTCATTTCAAATGAACTAATTGAGATTGATATACCTGTTAAATAATTCATATTAAATGAAATCAAGATCAGTCGATACATCTCATAACGTTTCACCACATCATCTAGAACTTTCAACTATAGATAATTTGTTAAAAAAGATATCTGAACTTAACTGCTAATATTATATATACAACTGGCATATTGATAATGTGCAAATTGTAGTTTTAGATGACTTAACTAATAAACAAGTTAATCAAATATTATTAAGTGATTTTTAATCACGGTTTCAAACACGTATATATAGATATTAATGGATGTAACGTTCTGGTTACTCGTTACTGTTTTAATATTCATGATTTTACCTAAAAATGGTAATTCCTATACTGCTTAATCGCAGTATGGGAAATACTTTTTAATTTATTTTTTTAATAGACTATAAAATACTATGAAGCAGAAATTATATAAAAACGAATCTAAAATTGAGATATTCCAAGCTTATCTTAATAATAATATCAAATTAATGGTAACTAAATATGAAACGCCTAGAAAAAATCTCGAGAAGATATTTGACTTAACGGCTAAAAGGATTATTGGATATCACAGAAATATTATGGGTAAGACAGATACAGCTAATCCTAAGGATACGACTACACTTTGTGATATGACTGATGAACTTAAATTGTATTGGATTGATATAAGCAATCAATATGGTTTATATATTAATAAACATGATGATTTTAATAGAATTAAAAGAAAAAAAGAACTTTGTGTTAAACTTAAACTTAGATTAGCTAGAGCTAAAACGGCTATTAGAGAAATTGAACCTAAATTAATAGAACGATCCAAAGAACTTGAAGAACTTCGCAATAACTACGAAAATGAACATAATGATAGTTCATGGCTTTAATCATATTTACACTTAATTGATATATATATATTAATTATAACAATTAAGGAGAATATAATATGACTAAAACAGAAAATGTATTTCGAAAGATTTTAGTCGATAACATTTATTATCAAAATAAATTATTAAAGAAACTAAAGAAACTATCTAATTCAATAAATCATAGTCCATTAGGATATGCTATTGAAAATATTCAAAATCGAATCGACCATTCTAATGATAGACTTAGGCGCTGGGATAAAACTCATAATACAGAGAACCAACTATGAATAAATCAGATGTTAAATGGCGGAAACAACTTGTAAATGACATATCTTTTGCTGAAAACAATCTTGATGAAATATTAGAAAGATCTTCTTATGAACGTTCTTTAATGTTAATAAATGCAGCTAAAGATCATTTAGAATATACTAAAACTGAACTTAAATCATGGGATGATTCTCATTAACGTTTTCACTAATTTCATATATATATTAATTAATGGCTCAACAGGCCATTATTATGAATTAATTGGAATATTAAAATGAATACTAAAATGCAAATCAGAACAAATCTAACAGGAAACGAAATAGATGAATTATTAAAGCATAGTTTAAATATTTTCGTTCAATCTAAAGATAGAAAGAAAGTAAGTAAATATAGACTTAAGTCAAGTACAAAAAAAGGTTTTATACTACCTGACAGATCTTATGAAAAAATCTTTGTTGGGTTGGGGTGTACTCTTATCGATATCGCTAATGTTTGTGGTAAATTATTAATTATTGATGGTCTCCCATATACTACAGAATATAATAATAAATCTCATTTGATTATATTTAACCGTAGTCATGTTGATTTAAATTTAGGCAATGATAAACCTAAACCTGTTCATTATACTCACGAACGTGTAACAAATGATTTTATGATCGGTGAACCAAAACCTGAAGAACCGCTTGTATTCTAACTTATGTAATACTCACATGGATGTGAGTTATATATTTTATTTTTCATATTATTGATAATTTCGTATAGATATTAATAGGTATAAAGGCTCAACAAGCCTATTATATAAATTAATCGGAGAACAACATGAAAACTAAATTCATATACGCATTACTATTAGCAATTATATTAATACCTTTCGGTGTTATGTATGTTACTGATAATACTGAAAAAACTGATACTGCTGTAGAAGTTTACAATACATCTATTTCGAATGCTGATAAGGCATTCGCATATATGATGGTAGAAGCTGATAAGGAATTCAATACTGAATTAAATGATGAAAACTTTGATTCTATAATGGTCAATTATGACATTAGAATTGATGCTGCTAAAAGACAATATCAAACTGATCTTGATGAAGCAGTTGAAGCTTTTAAAGTTGCAATAAAATAATCGATATACTCACATGGATGTGAGTTATATTATTTTTTATCTCATAGGATTTTAATTATGGTACGACAAGCATTAACATTATTTAATAATAGTATAAGTGAACAGAAGGATCTGGCTATTGTTTTAACTTCATTAGAAATGACTAAACGCAATATTAATGGTCAATCATTAAAGAGTATTGGAGAATTTTATGGTAAACATTATAGTTACATATCAATACGTATAAGAAAAAGTGCATATTGTTTTTTAATATCAGAACATGTTGGTGGAGCTATTCCATCTGAATATATAATTGATGAAAAATACAATGTTAACCAATTAAGAAAAAATAAACATTTTTGGATTAACAGAATTGATTTTATCTGTAATAAACTAGCTTTATCTGTAAAATCAAACCATAATATACCATTAGGAACTAATTCGAAGTTCAATAGTGTTAAATACTTAAATGTATTTAAATATTTAATTGAAACTAAAAAAACGACTAATGATGTAGCTAAAGTATGGAACATTAATCCCCATGAGGTCTCTAACGCGGTAACATTCTGGAAAAATAAGTTGTCATACTATAGTTCTAAAATAGATGTACCTATTCAAAGCTCATCTATTCATATCAGAACTATTATTAATAATAAAGAAATAAAAGATATATGGTTAAATATTATTGAACTGTATAAACTTAATGTATTTATATTTAACTGTCAAGGATGACAGTTATTTTATTTCATCTTTTTAATTAATTCGTATAGATATTAATAGATGTAAAGGCTCAACAAGCCTATTATATAAATTAATCGGAGAACTATTATGTCTGTTTCACAAACAATTGTCACTTTATCAAAACTGACAACTCATATTGAAAGTGCAAAGGATGAGTTATTAATACGTGACACTCAATTTTCTGAAGACTCTTTAGATAAATTATGGCAAGCAAAACTAAATTTATTGAACTATATTAAAACTCATAAGCAACTGATACCAGTTGATATGTTAATAAGTACAATAAATATTTATATCTAATACATACTCACATGGATGTGAGTTATATTATTTTTATTACTACAACTATGAGGAACACTATGTCCACAACAACAGACGCATTAATTGTAGCTTTACAGAAACATGAACAGGAAATATCTAGACTAGTTGATGAATCCCAAACTTAGTCTGATAATACTTCAGACTATAATGATCTATTAAAAGAACTTAAACTTTTCCAAATTGAAAAAGCTAGAATGGAGATTGTTATTTTAGGACTGTATCTCTCCTCCTAAAACTCCATTTAAAAGTGATTAATTATTTATAAACTTATTAATGTAACTGATGTTATGACTGAAATTAAAAAACAAACAAAAGCTGTACTTAAAAACAAAGTAAAAAAATTATTATTAGAACAGACAGTTTCTTATGATACTTTAATAATGATGAAAGGCGGTCCTTCATTATTTATAGGACAGAGCGTTATTGATCATTATGATCTAAATGATTGTGTTATGCCTTCTGAATTATATAGAAAGATATTTGATCTAAGTCTTATACCTATTAGTAAGCTTAAAGAAATCATATTAGATGAGACATAATTAACTATTTACCTCAGAAGATTGACTAACTGCTTTAGTGTCAATCTTCTACTAAGCTATGAAATTCTGCCGTTTCCCCAAAAATATGATAAGATACATTGTAAACGATAAATACATCCATATTACACTCGAAGATAACAATCTACCAACAGATACTAGAATACTATCAATAAATTATATTCACAAATACAAAGACTTAATAAAACTAACTAACTTCAAACAATATGTATTAAATGATGTTACTGATAAGGATGCATTCATTCATGAAATACTTATTTCTGAAGGTGAGGCTTTAGCAACGTATTTACAGAAGAAGCATCCTGAAGACTTTGGTATTAAGCTACAGCATATTGTATCCTCTTCTGATTCAGATAGAACGATATCTACTCTTTGTAGGTCATATATTAGAATTTATAATAAATATAAGATTAATGTTTTAGATTCATTTACAATTGTTAATGATGTTAAAGGACAATTAACTATTTCAATTAAAGGATTCTCATTTAATCCTTTACTATTAATTGAAATATATTCTGAATGGTGTAATGAAAGTGAAGAAGCATTACTTATTGTAGATAAAAATGATATGCCTATGATAGAAATTACTAGCTATGAGGACTTACTCAATTATAATCAATAAAAAAAGGTGCGATAATAACTATCGCACTTAAATTATTTTTTTAATTAATTGTCTTCTAATAGTTCAGCATTACATAATATAGGTACTAGGAATAACTTCTTAGTTTTAGTTCTTCCTTTACCATAGTGATATGTATGCCAATGAGCTCTTCTTACATGAGGTCTTTGAGTATTAGTACTGCATTCTGAATTATACTTTTCTATTTTACGAAGTGCAACACCTATTTTAGTGCCTAACTGTATGTGTTTTTGTTTAACCGTATGTCTATAATTAATAAATACTTCACGACTTTCATCTGTAACTGATTGAAATTCACTTTCTCTATTTTCTTTAAGTACATCATAGCCTTTAAATGTGTTTATACAGTAATATACTAACGAAAACATACCTTTCATAGCAGTTTTGTCTAATCGTAAACCATTTTCAAGAATTTCATAATCATCTATATATTCTCCTATTGTTTTATTGTTATGTATATTTGTAGTTATTGCGTGATAGTCAAGCATTCTTCCTTTACTCCCCATTGCTGCAATAACAACTGTATGATTGGATTTATTTGTAGCAAAACATGAAAATATTATTTTATGTATATTTGATCCCATATACTTTAGACCAGTTTTCTTAGTATTTATTGAAAATATTCTATGATATTTAAAGTCTTCAACAATTAACGTTTCAATTTTTGAATCATCTTGTAGTAATAGAGTTTCTAATGAATCATCTATTTTAACTACTGTTCCATATAAATTGGCATAATACATTAAACCATTAAACGTAAATAGTATAATTGATAATACAAAACCATGAATAAAATCATGGTTCTCATCTGCTATTTTATCTATTTTATGCAGTTTTGCTATACGTTCAATAACTTCGACCATTCCAGGCAGGCTGATTACTTTTTTATTAACTGACATATAATCAATATAGCATTTATTGCTTGAGTGTATTGATAAATCCATTACTGATTGTTTAAATATAGCATTAACACGCTTCATTTGTTGTTCTTTGGCATTCTTCACTTTATTCTCCTAACTATTGTATTATACAATATCTATATGAAACTTTTGTAAAGTATTATTTTTATAACTTTGTAAAATAGATATTATATGTTTATGAGTAAAAATACGGGGTATTACGGCTATCCCAGTGCCATTCAGTTGATTATTTTCCGCCGTTTAAAATCAAATTAACGAACAAAAGGAAACAAAAAGAATGCCACAACAAATTATTACAGATCTACTAATAAAACAATCAGATCCACTAAACAACACCATTCAACAACCTCTACACATAATTAACAATAAGGATATCATTACGCAACCAAGGTTCTTACTTAACGGTAATCTGAACTTGGAGCCTACTAATATAGAATTCATTACTAGCCTAGCTAATAATAGTTCAACCTATATACAAATTCATTCTCAAGATTATTTTTATTTAAAGATGTCTTTTGATGAGTCTTTGAATGTTGATGATGTGAACTTGGATATTGCAACTTTCACTATTAAAACTAAGTCTTTCAGCTACAGTAATCACTTAGTTCCTCTTTATGTTCTTATAGCTAACGGTACTCAAGACATAGATTTATCTACAGGTCTTCTTACTCTTTCAGCTACTGCAAAAGAAGTTAATGTTAATTATCTTCTAGCAGGCCATTCTAATTCTACTTTCCAAGATGTAAGTTCTACTCCAATTAATGATATTGGAAGCGGTACGTTCTAACTTTAGGTCCCTTCGGGGGGCCTGCGTTTTTCCGCATAAATTAATCTAATCCTTACCATAGTTCTATAGTATTATAATTCATATTTTTAACAATTTCGTATAGATATTAATAGGTATAAACAAACAAACTAATTAATAGGACTATACAATGAATAATAACTTAACATTTAAAGAGTTCATGGCTTTACAAGGTATTAACGTTGATGATAACTATTCAACTGCTACTGAAAAAGCTACTATTAAATTAGCTTATTCAATATGGTTGTACAAAGATGCTCAATTAGCAACGTTAGGTAAGTCAATTAATACATTCAAAGAACAACTTGAAGATATTGATTTAACTGCTAACCAACTAGGTGTATCTAGAAAACTGTTAGAATCATAATCGTAATACTGTCCAAAGCTCAGGCTAAGGACTGTAGTTATATTTTTAATTAATTAATACTACTAAGGTCAATAATATGACATTACAAATTAATAATCCAATGAATAATGTTACTCAAGAAGATTTCAATAATATGTTTAATAGCATTGATTTGGATACAGCTCCTGAGTCTGAAGTAATTATACAACTTAAAGAACATAATCAAATAATATTTACTATTCCTCGTCCTACTTTTCAAGAACTCAAAGTGTCGGTTGGTCCTAATACTAAAGACTATCTTAAAACATTTATTAAGTCTTTAGATTATTTAACTAATCCTGAACGCAGAGAGTTAGCTATACTGCTTAGTTAATGAGTGGTTGGACTGGGTCAGCGTGTTTGCATCTTGAACATCTAACTATAAATGCTGATAATGCAGTAGAGGTATTAATGAATAGTTCTGAATTATCATTTGATACTATTAAAAATGTTATTGCAACTAATCCTAGTATTTATGATATGTTATCTGAAGATACTTTAAGTGAACTTACTAAAACTCAACGTAATGAATTAAAACTAATAGGAACTTAATACTATGGCATTAACTGTATCTGATGAGTCTTTTGAAGATTCTGTTAGGATCATTGCTAATGCACCTAACAATTCGTTTTCAAGTCTTATGCAACTAATTAGTCAACAGAAACAATTATTATCTAATGTTCCTGTTTATGAATTATTAACTGAAAAAACTTTAAGTCGATTTACTAAAGCTGAACAGGATCAATTGAAACTGTTAGGTACTTAATATGACTATGGATGATGACCTTATGAATATAGATGATGACTTTAAAGTTATACTCAATAATCCAAAATATAATTATGAAGCTCTCAAAGTTGTTATAGGTAATAATAAAGATCATTATAATTTACTATCTGAAGAAACTCTAGCTGGTTTTACTACTAAAC